>Ga0114901_1000780_pt1 | contig 19774 bp, 27 predicted proteins | sample MalvireepMed_s16_FD_89686 | JGI IMG/M metagenome (GOLD analysis project Ga0114901, IMG submission 89686) | Marine viral communities from the Global Malaspina Expedition - Malaspina viral metaG DeepMed_s16 | ecosystem: Environmental > Aquatic > Marine > Oceanic | place: Mediterranean Sea... | reverse complement strand
GTATATGTCTTTCATGTATTAAAGAAAAATGATCTGGTAACTAATGTTCCCCATCAATTAAATATAAAACATTGCGAAATTTGTGGTAATGTTATGAATAGTAGGAAAGCTAGTCTTACTTGTTCACAACATTGCCGCTTTTTGTATAATAGAATTAAAGTTGAATGTTCATATTGTACAGTTGAGTTCTATTTAAGGCGTAGTGAAGTCGCTCAGAGATATAAACGAGGGTATAAAAATATCTATTGTTCTCGTTTGTGTTATAATCGAGGTAGGCGTGATGTTTAAATTTGACAGCTATGAATTTATGTGGTACACTTAGTCTAAATCGCCGCATTGGGGCAATAAAAAAGGAGGTAATCTTTAATGAAACGACTTTTTGTTATCTCTGCTGTCATTACAGTAGCACATTTTGCAGAAGATATGGCTTTAGTACTTATCGGCAGATATACGGAAGTCAATATATTATTTGTTCTTTCAGGAGTATTAATATCAGGTTTATTGTTAGGCGCAATTAGTAGACATCCAAAGGTAAGAAAATTTTTAGGGTAGGTAAAGAGGAGGAAAAATTTATGTCAGTAGTTAAAGCAACATTAGAAAGTATAACAGAGTATTTATATGATGTTTTAGAATGTCAAGAAGCACAAACCAAGGCTATTATCAATAAGTTTCTAGAAGATATTAAACTATTTGATAAGAAACAGCATGATTATGGCCCACATAATATAAGTAAGTTTGGTACTACTGGTGTTTTAGTACGCAGTAGTGATAAACTTGAAAGGCTAATCAACCTCTACAAAAGGAACGAGAAACCTGAAGTAGCTGAACCTATTACAGAAACTTGGCAAGACCTTTCAGTATATGGAGCAATTGCTAGAGTTTGTGAGGACGGCGAATGGTCAAGTTAGATGGAAATTAACGATGATTTAATTACACAGTGGGAACCTAAAATTAACAGATTATTAGCCAATACTTTTGTAACTGGAATGGATAAGGATGATATTGCACAAGAATTGCGTATAGCTATTATTAAAGCAGCTAAAGGATTTGATGAAGACCGTGGCGTGATCTTTCATACGTATTTACATACATCTATGGTTAATACAATACGAACCTTAATTTCTAGAGGTCGTAGACAGCCAATAGATTTAAGTCTAGAAACCACTGTTACTGATGATGGACATATTCCATCGTCTATACTAAAAGCATTAGAAGATCCAGTAAATACTTTTGAAGAGGTAGAATTCGAGGATTTATTATCGGGATTTGATTTAACTTCTATAGAACGAAAGTTTATTTTATTACGTCTTGAAGGTTTAACTATGGATGAAATTTCAGAAGATTTACAAACATCTTCATATAAATTACGTTCTACTCTTAGAGAGAAGTTAGGAGAAGTATTTGAGCAGTAGATTTTTCAGGGGTAGAAGAACAAGAAGAAGTGGAGAACTTTTAAGACAAGCTAATCTTAATTTGACAAAGAACGAAGAAAAGTATACACTTGTACATATTCAAGATGATACGTCAACAGTAACGAATTTAGGAGTGTATACATCGTTTAAGGAAGCACAGGAAGTCTTACAGAAAAGCGTAGTAGAAGCAGGTGTATTACACATATTTACAGAGACTAGTAGAGTTTTATATTCTGAGAGAAGGGAGGGATAGATGCAAAGTAGTGATTTTATAGAATCTGGAATTGTTTTTAACTTAAATACACGAGCATCTCTAGGAAAGTTTAAGTATTATAGGTCTGATTTTCAAAAACATGGAGATGCTTATAAGTTTATAGTAGATTATTTCGATACTTATGGGGAGTTTCCATCTGTAGAAACAGTATGTGAGAACTATCCAACACTTGATCCATCAGCACAAAGTCTTAATTTAGATTATGCATTAGATGCATTTCAAAAACAGGTCTTATTTAGGCAGATAGTAGGGACATTTCAGTCAAATAAAGAATTAATTAGTACAGAACCTAAACAAGCACTATCTAAAATAATGGCTGCTTTGGGAGATGTTGAATTAGTCTATGATGATGATGTGGTTGAGTATAGTACAAAGGCTGATAAGCGATTAGAGTCATGGAAAGAGCGTAAAAAGCGACGTAAATTTGGTGGTGGATTACTTGGAGTACCTACATCATTCCCATCTCTTAACTCTACAGGTGTTGGATGGATGCCCGGAGAGCTTATTTCGCTATATGCAAGACCTACAGTAGGTAAAACATGGTTATGTGTTCATGCAGCTGCTACAGCAGTGTTGAATGGCTTCAGAACCTTGTTAGTTTCTACAGAAATGCCTGTAGAAGCCATTAGTTTAAGAACAGATGTAGTCTTAGCTAATATGATGGGATACGATTTATCACATAGAGCTTTGAGAAACGGTGATGAAATGGATGAAGAGGAGTATAAAGTCTTTCTTCAAGCTGTAGAAGAACAACAATTACTAGTTTGTGACCATATAGAGGGTGCGTCTAGCATAACAATTGATAGTATTGCTAGTCTTATTAGAAAACATTCACCTGATTTCGTGGTTTTAGATGGTATTTATCTTGTAAGTACTGGAATTAACATGAAAAAAGCTATGTGGGAACAGTCTCATGCAGTATTTTACGGTATGAAGAACCTGTGTTTGTCCACAAATACGCCTATTTTCGTATCTACTCAGGCTACTAGAGATGCTGCTGCTAATATGTATGCTCCTCCTAGACCTGATCAGGTAGCTTTTGGAGATGCATTGATTAGAGCGTCTGATGTAGCGATGGCAATGGCGATGGTAGAAGGGGAGGATCAAAAAAGATTAGTCCAATATCAGAAATATAGAGATGGTCAGTTACATTTAGATGCTACTATGTTAACATGGGATGTAAATAAGGGAAATATTAAAGAAATTCCTTATGAAGATCAAAAATTTTAAAGGAGGTGAGTGAATATGTTTAATTGGCTGTTTAAGAAGACGGCAGAGAAGGCGAATAGTACAGTTGTAAAAACTCTTACGAGTAAAGGTTCAACTAAAACGGCTGTTCCTATTACGATTGGAGATATAAAGAGCGGAATTGCCATAGATGCATATGGTTATAAGAATGAAGTCGTTCTATTTCTTCGTAAAAACAAAAAGGATAGGTAGAAATGGATTGGACACAACTATTACTTGAGGCAGGGTTTGATGTACCATTAGAAAACCCTCAATTTATAATAAAATGTCCCTTTCACGATGATGTTCATGCCTCATGCTCCATAAATGTCGATAAAGGCATGTGGATTTGTTTTAGAGGGTGTGGACAAGGGAGTTTAAGGTCATTTATACAGAAGTTTTTTGGGTTTGATAACCTTGCTTTAAGTAAATACCTAAATGACCGTGAATTTTCCTTTGATATAAATATGTTTGATGAGGAATTGTCACTGGAAACAGGAGATTTACCTGAAGTAGAGTTTCCTTTTACAAATGGGTATGTCCCAGAGTGGATTTTCGCTAGGGGCTTTACTAAGAAAGCCTTAAAACGGTGGGATTGTGGTGTAGATAGTGATAATAACCTAATTATACCTATTAAAGACAGAGAATCTAGGTTAGTGGGGTGGGTTACTCGTCAATATGATAGAGAACCCAAGTATTTATACTCAAAAGGACTGAAAAAATCTAAGGTCTTGTTCGGAGAATTCAATATTGAGCCTTGTTCGTTCATTTGTGTAACTGAAGGAACACTAGATGCTATCTGGTTGGATCAATATGGTTATAGTTCTGTAGCCATTCTAGGGGCAAATATGTCTACTAGTCAACAAGAGGCGGTTTTAAAGCTACCAACAGATGAATTGGTATTGTGTTTAGATAACGATGATGCAGGGAAGATAGGAACGGATAGAATCATGAGTTGCATTTCTAAACGATTTGTGGTAAGCTATATACAACTACCAAATGAGTATAAAGATGTACAAGACATTCGAGATGAAACAGTATTAAATAAAATAATTAACGAAAGAACTTTTTGGTAAGAAGAGAAGGAGGAAAAATGAGTGGTATAAATAGAATAGCAACAAAGAGAGAACAAATTAGGAATCCAGTATCAGATCGTCCAATAAATAAAGAGGTGTGGTTTAAGGATGGAGATCAAGCTTTTATATCACCTGTGGCAACAGGAGATGAGAATGATACTAAGCTTGATGAAATTTACATGTATACTTTTAGGAATTCTGAGTCTAGATGGACTAATCGTCTTATTGATGATTCAGTAGATAATAGTGATGTTCCTTCAAATATGCGACCTTCTCATAAGTTTGCTTTTTGGGCATACATTCATGAGATAGTTCATCCAGAGAAAAGGAATGATACATGGGAAGAAGTAGCCGGTCCCGGTGGTCGTAAAGTCTTTAAAGAGACTGTCGAAGATTTTCGTATCATAGCATTAACTTTTGGTAGGAGTGATTACATATGGAATCAGTTAGTTGATATCTACAATGATTGGGGTGGTTTGAATAAAGGAGTAATGAGAGTGAAACGCACTGGAACAGGTATGTATGACACTTCCTATACTCTAGCAGCAACTGCGAGAAATGTAGAGATACCAGATGAACGAATAGAGGAAATTGATAAGCTCCCACCTGTACGAGCATATTTTCTTGAAAGGTATGGAAATGCTCCATCGGTAAATGGAACTGGAGCAGTATCTCTAGATGATGAAGAGAAGTCTAGTGATAACTTATTCTAGACTTGATACAGATACTTACTTTTCACAGATATCTATTCTAGTAGGTGAACGTAGTACTTGCAGAAGACGTAAGGTGGGATGTGTACTAGTAGATACTAAGAACCATATTGTCGCTACTGGTTATAATGGAGTCCCATCGGGATTTACACATTGTCTAGATCAGCCCTGTGAAGGAGCTTCTGCTCCTTCTGGGGTTGACTTAGATAAGTGTCTAGCAGTACATGCTGAAGTTAATGCCTTTTTACAACTAACTTCCGAAGATAAGTTAACGGCATATTTACCAGCAACTCCATGTTTTTCTTGTGCTAAGATGATCTGTAATAGCAATGTTGTTAGGATAGTGGCTCAGGAGTGGTATCCCCACCCTACTGTTAAAGAGATGTTTAAAAAAGCTAATATAGAATTAGTTGTAAGGAATGAGGATAATGTTAGTTAATATAGAAAATTATGATACTGTTAAAAATAACTTAAAACTTTTCAATAGGTTAGTAGTTGATGTTGAAACAAATGGTTTAAATCCATTTACTAAAAATCAAATATGCGGTATTGGTTTAGGAACTCTAGAAGGAGACACTTACTACTTTCCGTTTTTACATCAACAGGGAGGAAATCTCTCACAAACATATAAGAACGATCTTATAGAGTTTCTTAATACTATTGATACATTAATTGGTTATAACATTAAGTTTGATTTACACTTCTTAGCTAGAGAAGGGTTAATAATAAAAGATCAAGACTTAGTAGATGTTATTGTTATGGTTAGACTTACAGAACCATCTGAAGAAAATGATCTTTCTTTAACAAAAACTATAATTCGTAGCTACGGTACTGAAGCAGCACAATATGATCTAGAGACAAAGAAGTATCTAAAAACTAATAAATGGCATAAAGATTTTTCTGAAGCTCCAGTAGAAATACTAGGGCCATATTGTGAACAAGATGTAAAATGGACAGCTACGCTTTATCGAGATAGGTTAGAGCAAATACGTCATACTAAGCAGGAGCAAGTCTTTAAATTAGAATGCGAGTTAACTAAAGTTCTTTATAATATGGAACATAGAGGTATTTCTATTGATCTTAAATATGCTCATATGGCAGCTACAAAGATTAAAGAGAGACAGGAGCAGTTAACGCAGCAGATATTCGTTACAGTAGGAGACTTTAATATAAATAGTCCTCAACAAGTTAGCGAAGTGATGAATAATAATGGAATATTTTCACCTGTACAGACTCCGAAAGGGGCACAGTCGTGGAATGAAGCGGCTTTAGTACAAATTAATAATCCATTAGCTGGTCTTATTCGACAATATAGAGCATTAGGAAAGTTGTTTTCTACGTATCTAGAACCTTATTTAGAGAGTGCTGTACAACATACATCTTTTTGTAATTGGGGAACATTAACTGGACGGTTATCGTCTCGTGAACCCAATTTACAAAATATCCCTAGGAATCATTTTAAGTTGACAAATATGGATTTAGATGATGAAGAACGAGAAATCGTTAGGGGAAGGGTAAATGCTTTAATAGCTTCTAAAGGTGGATTAACTAACCTAGATTTGGATGATGAAGTTATAGATACATGGAGTTTTATTGGGGATGAATCCTTTGATGAAGAAAATGAGTCTCAAATAGCTATAAGAAGACTCTTTATTCCTAGGAAAGATTATGCTTTAATTGCTTTTGATTATTCACAAATGGAAGTACGAGTCTTTCTAAGCTATTTTCAGAATGATGAAATTAAACAATTACTGGCTAGATCAGATATAGATTTTCATGGTGAGGCTGCTAAACTAGCTTTTAATGTAGAAGCGAATGATAAGGAATTTAAGTTTTATAGACAAATGGCTAAAGCTATAACTTTTGGTACTATCTATGGTATTGGAAGTAATAAATTAGCTCTTCAATTAGGAACATCAGCAAAACAAGCCTTAGCTTATAAGCGTAAATACTTTGCAGGTTTAAAAGGTTCTAAAGAATTCTTTGATAGTGTAGTGCAAGCAGTTACAGTTCGTGGATGGATTAAGAATAGATATGGTAGAGTTTATAAAATTCCTACAAATTTAGGTTATAAAGGAGTAAATTATCTAGTTCAAGGAACTTCTGCCGATATTTTAAACGAAAGAATCATTGAAATCTATAAATATTTGCAGGATAAGAAAAGTAATATTCTTTTACAAGTTCATGATGAAATAATTTGTGAAATACACAAAGATGAATTAGAGACCATTCCTTATGAGATTAAAAAACTTATGGAAATTAATAGTTTAAACATTCCTTTATATGCTGACATGGAAGTATGTACTCCATCTTGGGCAACGAAACAAGAGTTCAGTGTTAGTTTGACAGAAAAGCCTAAAGATGATATCATGGACTATATAGATTGGTAAAGCTATAAAAGAAAAGGAGGAATATATGTCAAAAGTAAGTGTACATTTAGGATTTACGTTTAGGGTTGGTGATTTATCTACTAATCAATATGGACGTATGGATTTATCGGTAGATCAAATTGATACTGAGTTACCTATAGATAAGCAATTAGAAGAATCAAAACAAGCAGCAGAACAGGTATGGGAGTTTGTTAAAGGAAAAATTGATTCCCAGATTGATGAGGTGTTAGATGAGTCAGAATAACTTAGAAACTGCTAGAATGACTGTTTTAGAGGCTGTATTAGCTGAACGAGAACGACAAGATAGCTTATGGGGGGATCAATTCAAGCATTCTGATCCATGGTGGAACGTTATTGCTTCTGAAGAAAATGGAGAAGTGGCTAGAGCAGTTTATGAACAGAATGTTCCTCAAACTTATTTAGAAATTATTCAGGCTTGTGCAGTATATTTTGCATGGGCTGAGGCAATTTTAAGGAGGATTGAATGAAGAATTCTGCAGAAGAAGTTATTCAGGATTTGTTAAAAAGTACAAAGTTAAATTTTCATAGAGGGTCTGATGATTCATTTTTGTACAGTAGAATTCCTTTTGGTATACCTTCTTTAGATAAACTTACAGGTGGAGGAATACCTAAGAAACGAATGACAATTTTATATGGCCCCACAAATGTTGGAAAGTCTTATTTAGCATCTCAAATTGTTGTTAATGCTCAGAAGGCTGGAGGAACGGCTGCATGGATAGATACAGAACTATCATGGGATAGTAGTTGGTATGCTAAGTGTGGTGTGGATGTTAAGAATACGCTCGTATCACAGCCAGTAAATGGGGAAGAGGCTATGGATATGGTTAGAGAGTTAATGCAGGTAGGTGTTGATGTAATTGTATTAGACAGTATTGCTGGATTAGTGCCTATTACGGTTGTTGAAGAGGAGTTTTCGTACAATCCTATGGCATGGCAAGCACGATTTGTAAATTCTGTCTTACCTAAACTCCTGCCTAATTTGAAAAAAGGATCAGCATTTGTAGCCATTAATCAGGTTAGGAGTAGTATAGGCCCGGTAGCTTTAGATAATATGCCGGGAGGTTTAGCACAATCATTTTTTGCACACTTTCTATTACAAGTTCGTAGAAAAGGGTGGATTGAAAATAAAGATAAAGCTAAGGTAGGCTTTGATATGGAGATAAGATTAAGAAAAACTAAGGTTGGGGGAGAAAATTGGGATTCTGCCGTTGTTCCTTTTAGAGTTGAAGGTGGGATAGATATTTTAGAAAGTTTTATTAGAGAAGGAATTAATAAGAAGATAATATCGCAAGCTGGCCCATGGTATAGTTATAATGGAGAGAAGGTTATGGGTTTGAATGGGATTAAAGCCTTGTTTACAGATACCGAAGAACTTTTTAATAAATTGAAGGAGGACGTAGCAGTATGAGTGCGGATAACTATATATTAATTAGAAAAGAAAAACACATGTGGACAGGCTATATAGAAATAGCATCAGTTGAAGAGCCTTGTTATGATGTACGTGCATTTAAGGTTGAGAATATTGAGGATGCTATAGTAAAAGCTCAGAATATTGATACAGAATATGGATATAGATTTGAGGGAATAGGGGAGGATGCTGCTTAGTATGATGTTTAAGCCTAGAGATTATACAGCACAAGAAAATATTATTGCTGAATGTTTATCTGAGTTTGGGATACGCTATGAACAACAGTGTGCATTTGATCCTTATACCGTTGATTTTTTGATTGCTGATATTAGAATGGTTATTGAAGCTGATGGTGTATATGGACATTTACGTAAACGAGATATTAAAAGAGATGCGTATTTAGTAACTAGATATGATATAGAGTATATATTACATATTAAAGAAACTAATAAAGAGGAGATTAAAAAGATATTATGGCAGGGATTAAACAAATTACCAAAAGAGCAACCAAACCAGCCAAAGCTAAAGCTCCAAGAAAACCTAGGGTAAAGAATCAGGATACATGGTTGCTTAAACACTTAGAAAGTAATTTACAGTATACTAAGAAGTGGACAGTTAGTGATGTGTTTTATCCTTCTATGTTAGGTAATCCATGTGATCGGTATTTATATTTAGCATACAATGGAAAGCTAGTAGATCAAGTTATTGGAGCAAAGACAGCTAGGATTTTTGATCATGGTGGATCACTAGAAGTTAGAATGAAAAAATATTTTGAGCGAACAGGACTCTTTCTTGCTGCAGAACAGCCAGTTAAATTAAATAATCCCCCTATTTCAGGACGATACGACTTTTTATTAAAACATGAGGAGTATGGGAGAGTATTATTAGAGTTAAAATCTATTAATGATAAAGGTTTTAAAGCATTGATTGATATTCCTAAACCTGAACATCTTGTACAAGTACAGATTTATTTAAATTTGGCAGGTATAGAAAATGGTGTGGTATTATATGAGAACAAAAATGATCAGGTATTAAAAGCATTCAAAGTACTGAAGAATGTAGATACGTGGAATGCTATTTTAGAACGATGTCTACGTATACAATCTATGGTTCCTTTAAATATGCCTACACATTGTACTGGAGAATTTTACTGTGGGTGTAGGGAGGTGAAATAATGGAAAGAAGAGAGACTCAATGGACACCTATGAAAGCATTAGGTAGGGCACAAAGACAAATAGATGATTTAACCGTTCCTCCTTTAGGTAAGGAGGTTACCAGAGATTATCAATTGGATTTCACTAATCTTATGAATGAAGACAATCGTAAATTAGAGGAATATTTAACTGCATATGGAGGATATAAAGCTTATTTAGAAACTCAACTAGCTGATATATCTGCAAAGAAGAATGCGGTAGAAGCAGCTTTTGATGAAGGATATGCGACAGCAATTTTTCGTTTGGCTGAAGAACGAGAAGAGGAGGGTAAGAAGAAGCTAACTCGTGAAGAGGTACGAGGTGCTGCTATGTCGAAATACGACCAGCTTAAAGAACTTAGACGAGAAGTAATTGAACAAGAAATTGTTCATACTAGAGTATCTGGATTACTTAGTGCCTATAAAGCAGCCTATGATGCCGTTTCAAGAGTAGTAACTTTGAGAACATATGGAAATGACAACAGTAAACATGTATAGTGTTATAGATGATCCTATGGTGTTATATATGGGTTTAGACTGTTCAAGTAAAGCTATTCATAGTGTGTGGATAGATGATCAAGAACGTCTTGTAGCTCAATGTAAATGGGCCAGTAAAAAGAAAAATTTCGAGGACAGATTCATAGATTTTGGAGTAGACTTTTGGGATTCTCTTAGTAAAATAAAAGTAATACTGAATGATATGGTTACAGTACAAGCTGCTGTTGAAGCAGCCATTTATATACAGAATCCTAAAGCAACTATAGCCATAGCATCAGTGTCTGGTTTAGCTCGTTTTGCGTGTTTTGTACATGGAGTTGAGTGTGAATTTATTGATAATACTAAATGGAAGCGAGATATTTTAGGCAAAGGAAACGCTTCTAAAGTAGAGATTAAAGAATTTGCTATGACTAAATGGGGTAACGAGAATTTTTCAGAACAGGACTTTGCTGATGCAGCTTGCATAGCATTATGGAAGAAAAGGAGGAATGAAAATGAGAAAAGTTAATGAGGGAAAGATTAAAATTGGGTTTAATGCACCTATTGAAACAGAACATAGAGACTATAAAGATAGTTTTCCAGATAATTTACAGACACTAAAGGATGTAAAACAAAAATACGGTAAGGTTGTATGGTGTCAGTACACTAAATGTAAATTTAATAAAGCTGTAAAAGGGTTACAAAGAACTTCGGGGACACTCTTAAAAAATATGGCTTATGTACCATTAAATGAACAAGAACACATATGGGCAAATATATGTACAAGAGATGAAATAGGTATTAAATTTGATACTGTGCTTACTGCTAGTGGTGTTAAGATTAAAGTACCTTCTTGTTTTACATCAGTAACAGGAGTGTCTGGACATAAGGATTGGAGTAGCTTACTTCAAGGTGATGGTACACCCTTTGGTGGTAATATTGATTCGCAGAATACAGTCAATATAGCTTATTAATAATAGGAGTGGGATATTATGCCTAAAAGGTTTCCGGAAAAAATTAGATTAAGTGCCATGGAAATGTATTTGAAGGGGGATCAACCTGCAAAGGATATCGCTGCGACTATTTCTAAGACATATAAAGTTAATGTGACCCCTTCTACTATTTATTCATGGGCACGATCTGCGAATTGGAAACATACACAGGTTGAAGCTAGAACAGAGGCCATAACTGCGGTCAAAGAAAGAGAAAGTGTTAGATTTGCAAGACTTCAAGATGAGCATTTAGATACATATGAGCGGATAAGGCATCAGGCAGAGCATGAGTTAGGTAATCTAAATTATACTAGGGCTTTTGATGCCGCTAAAGCAGTTGATTTAGGTGTACAAGGAGAGAGGAAAGTCATGGAAGGTTTGATAAATCTCCAGTTTGTACAAGATATTTTAGGGGTTCTAGTAGAAGAAATTGCTGATCAAGAAGTTCTTAAGCGTATTTCGTTAAGAATGAAGGGGTTGATGCAGAGCAGGTCGGAAAATGGTTAAAGAAGGAGTGACAACTTTTGCGAAAGCTTTTGATGTTTTAGCTCATGGATTGCAAACACATCAAAATATACGAATGGGTAGTTTTTGGGAATTTTTAAGGGATGTGTGGTCTCAGGGTTTCGATCATCCTGAATATTTTAAAGCATGGCATATTGGAGTTTTAGCGGACGATATTGAAAAAGCTTTAGAAGAAGGTAAAAATTATGTTGCGGTATTACCTCGTTTTCATTTTAAATCGACTATATTGGGCCATGCTTTCAGTATATGGCAAATATTACGAGCAACTAGAGATTGTGCTGTTTTATATTTATCATATAGTGATGGAATGGCTAAATATCATATTAGTGAAATTAATAAGACGATTGCGAGAAATCCTGAATTAAAGGAGATGTTTATAAGTAAAAATCCTAAAGCCGATTTTTCTTTTCGCTATCATGTAAATAATAAGCCAGTAGAAATTATGCATGGAGGTCTTTTTTCATTTAAAAGAGGTATGCATGTTAATGGAGCTTTGATTGCGGATGACGTATTACGTGACCCAGAAAATCCGTTGAATCCTGCACAGCTTACTAAGGTTGAAGATCACTTTTTAACAGAGAGTTTGTTTATTCCCTTGAAGGGTGTTCCAGTAATTGTGCTTGGAACTCCTATGATGCCCGGGGATTTGTTGACAAAATTGCAAAAGGATGATAGATTTAATAGTAGGGTACTCCCTGCCTTAGACCCAGTACCCGGCAGAAGAGTTCTTATGCCAGAATTGTATGATGAGGAGTGGTTGTTACAACAACAAGAAGCTAGACCCAAGTCATTTGCTTCAGAATTTATGTTAATCCCACATTTTTCAACAGAGTCTTATTTTGAAAATGAGGATATAATGAAATGTGAAGACCCTACTTTGAGAAACTTACCTGCAACCAAAGCTTATGAACCTGATGGACATGAAGATATTTTTGCTGGGTTTGATGTAGGAAAGAAAAGGCACCCATCACACCTAGTTATCTTCAGGCAAGTAGGTTCAAAAGTGGAGCAGATACATCAGTCATGGTTAGATGGATGGTCATTCTCTGATCAAATTGAATATTTGAACGAAGTAGCTGAAAATTTTAATATTCTAAGGGGGTATATTGATAATACAAGGGGTGAATTAGAAGATAGAGGTTTAGCTAAGGCATGGTATCCTATACATTTCACAACGAAGTCTAAGAATACTATGGCCCATATTTTTGAACAGTATGTTCATTCAGGCAATTTAGCTTTACTTAAAGATGAAAGGCAAAGACAACAGATTTTATCGGTAAATAATGAGTTAAAAGCTCCAGAAACACCTTTAGGACATGGAGATGCATTCTTTTCGATTGCTATGGCTCTTCAAGCTGCTCATGAAACCAGTAATGGTAAATATGTATCATTAGGAAGTTTAACTGATTGGCAAGCAGCAATTGCTCCAGATACAGAGGCTAATAATAAAAGAGCTATAAATATATCCATTTCGGATAATGTACGTCGAAGAGCAACAGCAGGAGAAGACGTAGACGTAGAGACACCAAGATTTAATTTATCTTGGTCGTCGGATTATAGTGACGAAGAAGTTCAAGCTCCAAATCCTCATTGTGAAGAGATTGTGTGTATGGAATCGTTTTGGGTTCCAGAACGAGGCTTATGCTTATATTGTGGATATAGAAAAAAAAATTGAAATACAATATTGGGGAGGTATATTAATGATCATAGCAACGAGATCAACACAATCGGCGCAAGAACTTTTGGTTAAGTCCAATCCTATAAGGACATTATCGGAACAAGCTCAAGTAGTACTTGGACATAGATATTTTCTAAAAGATCATGACAGTACTATTATTGAAGATGAGGATGGACTTTTTAGCAGAGCTGCAAAAGCAATTTCTATTATAGATGCCAATTATTATGCGTTGCCTGTTGAAGCACAATTGTTAGAAAAAGACTTTTTTACTATAATGAAGAATTTAGAGTTCATACCTAATTCACCTACATTAATGAATGCTGGAACAGAACAGGGTACATTATCTGCTTGTTTTGTTTTGGCATTGGAAGATTCTATGCAGGGAATTATGAAAGCTGCAACTGATACAGCTATGGTTCAGAAGTTTGGAGGGGGCACTGGATTTGCTTTGTCTAAGATTAGACCTCGTGGAGATAAAATAAAAACAACACATGGAATAGCCTGTGGCCCTATAGAGGTATTAAAAACACTGTCACGAGTATCTTCTATGATTACACAAGGGGGAAAAAGAGATGGGGCAAATATGGCGGTCATGTCTATCTATCATCCTGACATTCTAGATTTTATTAATTGTAAGTCTGTTGAAGGCGAAATACACAATTTCAATATTTCCGTGGGCGTTGACTCCCGATGGATGAACTATGTCTCTACTAATAGCGACTATCCGTTAATTAATCCTACTACTAATGAAGTAGCTGGATATTTAAATGCACGAGAAGTTTTTAATACTATAGTGTCTGGTGCATGGAAAAACGGAGAACCGGGCATGATTTTCTTAGATCAAGTAAATAAAGATAATCATGTTATTGATACTTATGGAGAAATGATTGCTACCAATCCTTGTGGTGAACAACCTTTGTTAGGTAATGAATCTTGTAATTTAGGGTCTATTAATCTAGCTAAGTTTTTTGTTCCATATGATGGAGCCTTTAAGCCTGAAGCTAAGACACGATGGCAAGGTCAGGTTGATTGGGAACGGTTAAAAATAGTTACAAAGTTAGGGGTACATTTTTTGGATAATGTTATTGATGCGAATTATTATGCCACTCCTGATATTGAGAAGATGACTAAGGCTACTCGTAAGATTGGTTTAGGCATTATGGGTTTTGCTGATTTACTTATTCAGATGAAGATTCCATATGATTCTAAGTTGGCACGAGAAATTGGGGAACGTATAATGACAGATATTAGACAATGGGCTGATGAAGAATCTTTGGAATTAGGAGTTAGGAGAGGAACTTTTCCTGCATGGGAAAATAGTAACTATAATAAAGTAACAGAAGTATATAGAAATAGTTGTAGGTTAACTGTTGCTCCTACTGGAACAATTTCTATGATTGCGGATACATCTAGCGGTATTGAGCCTACTTTTGCTTTGGCGTGGAAAAAGCAGAACATTCTCGAAGGTAAGACTTTGAATTATGTGAATAAGTATTTTGCAGCTGATGCAAAGAATTATGGTTTTTATTCTGAGGAACTAATGAGTTATTTAGCTGAAGGTGGTTCGCTTCAAGAGCGTGAAGAGGTTCCTCAATGGATTAAGAAAGTTTATGTTACGGCTCCTGAAATTTCGCCTGTTGCTCATGTATTGATGCAAGCAGCCTTTCAGAAGTTTGTAGACGCAGGTATATCTAAAACAATTAATTTTTCAAATAGTGCAACTCATAAAGATGTTGAGGACGCCTATATGTTAGCGTGGAATACAGGATGTAAAGGAATTACTGTATACAGGGCTGGTAGTAGAGATAAAGAAGTCTTAATTAAAGGTAATCGTGATTCTACTTCTATGAAAGTAGATGAAAATTGTTGTGAAAACCCATATATTGTTATGGAATCTGGGTGTCAAGTATGCAAAACTTGTGGATGGAGTGCATGTTTAGTAGCTTAATCTAGTATAATATATTAGAAGCTGTCTTTATATGACTAGCTAGGAGGTAAATTGTATGCGTAAATTTCTTAGTAACATATTTAATTTGAAGGCTATAGTAACAGGTTCTAGAAGAACTGTAGGCACTTTAGCATTGCTTGTAGGTCTTTTAGGGGTAGCGGTATTGTTGGTTGATCCTATGCCTTTAGTGACTCCATTCTTGCCTTTGTATATAGAAGGGTGGGTGGCTATTGAACAAGCATATGTTCAGAACTTACTAAATATTGTTTCGACACAGATAGAAATTTCAGGTGCAGCTTCTATAGTGTTGTTGGCATTTGGGATACTATTATTTAGGCGAGGCTTTAAAAATTGTACATTATCGTTTGGTAGAGGTTTAAAAGCTTCTCCTAGAGCTATTTTTAAGGCACCAGTACGTATGTATAATAGGGTTAATATATGGCGTAATTGGCTCCTGCACAAGGTAGAGTATCTACAGGAAGAAAGTGCAAAATGGAGAAAGACTTTCATGATTCTGAAATCTCCCTACAGCTTGCTTAGGGCTTGTGGGTTCAGTCCACAGATGGCGGTAGGTCTGTTGTTTGCTGGTTCAGCCGTAGGCGGTGGAGTTGTAGTAAACGAAACAGTATTTGCTGAACGGTCATTTAATCGTGGCGATAGTGGTGTCTATGCAGCCTCAGTTGTAGGCGACGGTTCGAATTTAGATGTGCCTACAGAGTACGTTGAAGGTTCAAATACGTTAAGAATCGACCTAGGTAGCACACCTGTTCGGGAAATTACTATAGAGAATGTATCTGTGGGTACGGTTTTCACAGGATCGGCACTTCCGTCTGGAGAGGCCAATGTGGTACAGGTATCAGGGAACGTCGTGTCGGGTGGCACAAACACACGACTTGAGATAGGACATTTAATATTTGAAAATTCTCGTTGTAAAAAGTTGACACTTACGGATATACAGGCCCATACGATTTTAGTGAAGGGCAATGCCAGTGATGGACAAAGTTTGGCTCCAAGTCCCGGCACTTCTCGTATGAGAGCTATAGGGGGCGGTCATCAACAAGCTGACGCAATGGTTACGAATGGTGGTACATATGACCGAATTTGGATACAGGCTCCTGCAAGTGGCGTAAATGGAAAGGTGGGTCTTTTAAGACTGTCTAACTTGTATACTAAAGGAGGTGATTGTGTACTCTCAAAAATAAATGTAGGAACCATGGAAATTTTACTTAATGAAGTTGGAATGGGCGATGGTTTTGCCACGAAAGAATTCACTATTGCTACAGATGTTACAGGGGCTAATATAACTGTCGAAGATAATGTTGAGGTCACTATAGCAGAACCCGCAACAAGCTAAATTTTAGTGGTAGCTGTATGCCGAAGGAGAGAAAAGGGAAAAATGTTTGAGTACAGAAGTAAGTTGCTAAAAATTGTAGATGGTGATACAATAGATGTAGATCTTGATTTAGGCTTTTCCGTTGTTTTAAAGAAACAGCGGATTCGCCTTTACGGAATTAATACTCCAGAATCAAGGACACGAGACTTAGAAGAAAAACGATATGGATTAGCAGCAAAAGCAAGACTGCGAGAATTATTAGAAGCTGCAGAGACTATCACTGTTAAAACAGCGATTGATAAGAAAGCGAGAGGAAAATATGGTCGTATATTAGGTACGATTTATGCGGATGATATTAATGTTAACGACAAATTACTTGAAGAAGGTCATGCAGTTGAGTATTTTGGGGGTAAGAAACAAACTACTAAATGGTGGAGGGAGTAAGTATGAACGTAATAGTATATACATCTATGGGTTGACGCCCATGTCATGCAACCATGGATTGGTTGTCGCAGAGAAATATTCCATATAGGGAAAAGAATGTAAGTCAAGATGGGGTAGCATTGGAAGAATTGGTTGCTCTAGGGTATAACTCAACTCCTGTTGTGGTTATTAGAACCTCTGCTCCTGTAGCTAGAGGAATTGTAGACGGAGAACAAATTATTGTAGGCTATAGTCCAAGTAAATTAGCGGAGGCGTTTAAAACATAGGAGGAAAGTATATGGCATTAGGAAATATTTTAAGAGAACGAGATGTACAGTATACAGCACTTAAAGATGAGGTTACTAATACATGGAGAATTTTAGATACGTGGAATGAGGAGTTAAAGAATTTAAGTCCTGATGATGATATTCCTGACGATAGTAAAGCAGTAACAATATTAACTGAAGGAGGATTCTTAGCCTTACTTAGAGAGGCAGCAAGATTAGGAGTATTAGATAACGTAGCATTTACTGATAATACAGAAGAGGAACATGAAGAAGAGCGTCAGGAAATGCGTGATAAAATAGTAAAATATGAGAAGGAGGTCGCTGCATTACAAATTCGTAATAATGAAAGTGAATCCTTTAGATTGAAAGAAAAGGCGTTAGGAGCAATTCTTAAACTAGCAGCTATGTCCGATGCGACCTTATTGAGTGAGGAATAAATATGAAATTATCAGAGTATCTACCTGAAGTTCCAGCGTTTGCTCAACAAATGAATGCTTTAAGTGATCAGATTCACCAGTTTCAATTAATGAAAGCAGCAGGGGACACAGGACAAGCTCCGACCATTGGTCTAGACCATGTAGTTAATACATGGGTTCGCCATCAAATGGCATATAGACAGCAATTGGTGATGGATTTACAGACTATTTGTATGACGGTAGAAGAAATACGATCTCCATTAAGTCATATAACGAGTGAAGTATTCAGGAGAGGCTTACAATGGAAACCTTTGATAGCCAATCCAGATGAAAGTCAATTAGATGTCTTTAGCAAGTTTATAAAAGACTGTAATGTCTTCGATCAAAGTTTGGAAGAGGTTCTGAGACAGTTCCACTTTGATGTAAACTCTATAGATGATGGTTTTATCTATCTTGCTAAAGAATATTATAGTTCTTCAGATGGTACTCTACGATCTAAAGTTAAAGAGGTTCGTAGATTGAATCCGTCTTTGGTCGAATTTGACTTAGATGTTGCAGGTTTGCCAAAGAATGCACATTTCGTCTGTCCTATACATAGAGATAGTATTCAAGACACTCCTCAAAGCTGTGATAAACCGGGATGTGCTAGACAATGCCAAGCAGTTATGTATAAATACTATCATCGTAATCAACAAATTTATTTGTTTGATTCTGAAGTAATACATATGACTAAGTTCTCTCCTTCCGAAACGTATGGGTGGTCACCTATTTTAACAATTTTTGAAAAAGCACTAACGTTAATTGGAATGGATAAGAACTTATATAGGTATTTCTTTGAGAGAAAGATGCCAGCTTCTATGGTAATGGTCACTACAGATGATCCAGAGAGTCTGAGAAGGGAACGAGCTAACATAGCGGCTCAGACACGGCTTGATCCTAACTATATTCCTATGATAGCTGTTTCAGCTAGGAATCAAAGAGGTCGAGTAGACCTTGTAAGACTCTTTCATACTTTGCAGGAAATGGATTATCTTCCTGTTAGAGAAGAAATTAGAGAAAGAGTAGCAGCTATGTGGGGAGTTACTCCTGCATGGCAAGGCGCACCAGATGCTTTTGGTGGATTATCTAGCCAGACACAGCAATTAGTTGTTATGAGTCGTGTGGTTGAAGCAGACCAAAGATTATTTCATGAAAAAGTATTTCCTGTTATATTAGAGGCATTTGGGATTACAGATTGGGCGTTAGTTCTCCCTAATCCAGAGGAGAAGGCTGAGGCTACTAAAATTAGTTTTGCTCAACAGAAGGTTCAAGTGGCTAATACGTTGGCTCAATTAGGATTTACGATTACCTTAAAAGAACAAGGAAGTGATCTGGGAGATATAGACTTTGTTATTAGTGGGGAATATGTACCTACGGCTCAGATGCAAGGAGAACAGATGGGTATGCAAATCGCACAACAAGAACAGCAATTCCAGATGCAGCAGCAACAACAGAAACAACAGGAAGAGCAAATAGCTGATGCTCAAGAACAAGCTAATGTAACAGGTGAACCTGTGGAGGTTGATCTTGGGGGTGGTGGTGAAGGTGGTGGTGGAGAAGCCACTATACAAGCTATGTTTAAAGCTGATGATGATTCCCATAACTCAGATAAACTTTCTGAATCTGAAAAGATGCGAAAACTTAGTGACGCTTTAATGCATGAGGAAATGTATCCTGATCCAGACGAGGAAGAATAATGACTACTTCTAATGAGGAAGTAAGTGGAGAAGATCAACAAGAAGAAAAACCAATTGCAACCATTACTGACAAGAGTCTACAACTTCCTAAAGAGCAGCGGTTATATATTAATTCTAATGAGCTTAGTGACTATGCTGGAATGGGGTTGGCAATCTATGAAGGGCCAAGAAAAGGAGAGTATGTAGATAGAAGTTTATTGGATGATAAAGGGAAACCTACAAAAGTGCCAATTGACTATGAGCAATATC
>Ga0114901_1000772_pt1 | contig 19899 bp, 20 predicted proteins | sample MalvireepMed_s16_FD_89686 | JGI IMG/M metagenome (GOLD analysis project Ga0114901, IMG submission 89686) | Marine viral communities from the Global Malaspina Expedition - Malaspina viral metaG DeepMed_s16 | ecosystem: Environmental > Aquatic > Marine > Oceanic | place: Mediterranean Sea... | reverse complement strand
GCGCATCCTCGCTCCAGTCGCTGTGGACGACAGGGTCGAGGCGCGGCAGAAATTCCGCCACATCGGCATGGCGGGACGGGTAGATGTCTTGCATGGGACTTCCCCCTTTTAGCTATGTGTCAGTAGATGGAGCCGGCGTCCGCCCGTTCTTGCGACGGACGGACGCCTGATCGGGCTCGCGTCAGTCGGCGAGCGCGGGCTCGCGTTCGGGATCGGCAGGATAGGCGCCGCTTTCGTCATGCACTTCCTTGCCGGTCACCGGCGGATTGAAGACGCAGGCGCACAATATGTCGGTTTCGGGACGGACGATATGCTTGTCATGCGCATTGAGCGCATACATGACGCCCGGCGCCAGCTGATGCGTGACGCCATCGCCCAGATCCTCGATCGTGCCGGTGCCCTTGAGCACCAGGACCGCTTCGAGATGGTTCTGATAATGCATGTGCAGCTCTTCGCCGGCATACATGGTGGTGACGTGGAAGGAGAAGCCCATGGCGTCATCCTTGAGCAGCAGGCGAGCGCTTTCCCACCCCTTGGATTTCACGTTGCGGTCGGACTTGCGGATGTCCTGAAGCTTGCGAAGGAACATAATGTGTCTCCTTATTCTGCGGCGACGCCATAGGTGACGGTCAGGGCGGAGCGGACGGCCGCTTCGAGAATGTCGAGGCCGGCGGACAGCACGGCGTCGTCGATCACGAGGGGCGCCAGCACCTTGACGATTTCGTCATGCGCGCCGCTGGTTTCGATGATGAGCCCCTGCGCGAAGCAGGCGGCGGTGATGGTTTCGGCGACTTCGCCCGATCCGACGTCGATGCCGCGCATCATGCCGCGGCCGCGGGTCGAAAGGCCATGTTCGGCGGCCATCGCGTCCAGCCGCCGCTCCAGCAGCGCGCCGCGACGGGCGATGTCCTGCTGGAAGGCGTCGTTGCTCCAGAAATGGCGCAGCGCGGCCGTGGCGGTGACGAAGGCGTGATTATTGCCGCGGAAGGTGCCGTTATGTTCGCCCGGCGACCATTGGTCGAGTTCCGGGCGGAACAGGGTCAGCGCGAAAGGCAGGCCCATGCCCGACAGCGACTTCGCCATGGTGACGATGTCGGGCGTGAAGCCCATGCCTTCGAAGCTGAAGAAATTGCCGGTCCGGCCTACGCCCGCCTGAATGTCATCGACGATCATCAGCGCGCCATGGCGCTTGGCGATGTCGGCGATCTTGCGCAGCCATGCGGGCGACGCGGCATTGAGCCCGCCTTCGCCCTGAACGGTTTCGACCAGGATGGCGGCCGGCGCGTCCAGGCCACTCGACGGGTCGGACAAGCGGCGCTCCAGCAGTTCGGCCGTATCGACATCGGGACCATGATAGCCGTCATAGGGTTCGTGGCTGACATGGTTGAGCGGCACGCCCGCGCCCCCGCGCTTGGCGGCGTTGCCGGTGCAGGCCAGCGCGCCCAGGGTCATGCCGTGGAAGCCGTTGGTGAAGGCGATCACCAGTTCGCGCCCGGTGATCTTGCGCGCCAGCTTGATCGCCGCTTCCACCGCGTTGGTGCCGGTCGGGCCGGTGAACATGGCGCGATAGTCGAGGCCGCGGGGCTTGAGGATCACATCCTCCAGCGCGGCGAGGAAATCCTGCTTCGCATCGGTATGGAGGTCGAGGCCATGGGTGACGCCGTCATTGGCGATATAGTCCATCAGCGCGGTCTTGAGCACCGGGTGGTTATGGCCATAGTTCAGCGTCGAGCAGCCCGACAGGAAGTCGAGATAGCGGCCGCCCTGATTGTCGTGCATCCACACGTCCTGCGCCTTGTTGAACTGGCGCGGCATCGACCGGGCATAGCTGCGCACGCCCGATTCGCGGCGTTCATAGATGGCCCGGTCGGGAATGGCGGCGGTGGGTTTGGGAAGAAGGGTCGTGGTCATGGCTCAGAAGTCCTCCTGTTGGTGCCGCCCCTTCGGGGTCAGCGGGCCGATGCGCGCCTGCCATTCAGTGGCATGGGCGCCGGCGAAATGGGCATCGCGCTCGAAACGGGGGGTCTTTTCCAGCGGCGCGCCCCACTTGCGGGCCAGCCCCTGAAACAGCGCCCACGAAGCGCGATTATCGTCGGTGATGGTTGTCGTCAGGTGCGTGACGCCGGCCTGCTCGGGCCGCGCCAGCAACGCCTCGATCATGCGGCTGGCGAGCCGCTGGCCGCGCGCGGCGGATGAGACCGCCACTTGCCAGACGAAGAAATTCTCGGGCGCTGCGGGCGGGCGATAGCCCGACACCCATCCCGCCACCGCGCCATCGCGTGTCGCGACGATGCAGCTGTCGGCGAAATCGGTGCATTGCAGCAAATTGCAATAAGCCGAATTGGGGTCGAGCGGCGGACAAGCCGCGATCAACGCCGTGATGGCCGGCCCGTCCGTTCCGACGGGCTTGCGAAACGCAATGTCCTGCCCCTCACTCCCTTCGGAGCGCGCAGAAGCCCGTGGCGGCACAGCCGCTGTAGCTTGGGTATCGAAGATTGTTCATCTCCCGAATTATTTTCTGAACAAGGGACTCAACGCCCTTCCGTTACGGCGCGAAATATGCCGATTTTGACGAATTTTTCAACCCCGCGCTTGAAATTTTATTTTGCAGTGCGAAGTATCTCCGCCCCGCAAAAAAGGAGCGGAGACAATGTTGGTGACCGCCCTTTGGTTCCGCTATGGAGCCGATCATGCAAGCTGACACCGCCACACTGACATTGCGCGCGCTTCGCCGGATCATGCGCGCGACCGAGATCGGCAGCCGCCAACTCGCCGCCGCGACTGGCCTCACTCCCTCCCAGCTGCTGGTGCTGCGCGAGATCGATGCGCGCGACGCGGCAACGCCCGGCGCGGTCGCGCAGGCGCTGCATTTCAGCCAGGCGACGATCACGACGATCGTGGACCGGCTGGTGGCGCTCAACTATGTGCAGCGCCAGCGCAGCGAACGGGACAAGCGGCAATTCCACCTGTCCATCCTGCCCGATGGCGTCAAAGCGCTGGACGACGCGCCGGACCCGCTGCAGATGACCTTCACCGACCGGTTCGGGCGGTTGCAGGCGTGGGAGCAGGCGATGATCCTGGCGTCGGTCGAGCGCCTCGCCCTGTTGATGGACGCGCAGAATATCGACGCCGCGCCGTTGCTGGACAGCGGCCTCATCGATCGGTCGGAACCGGCCTGATCGGTTCGGAGCCGTGATCGCCCCGATCGCCGTCGAGCGGACATCCCTGGAGCCCAGGGAACCGGAAGGGCCGCACAGGCTTTCTGGCCCTAGGGCAGGGAGGGCAAGCTGGTTCAGATATTTCCCCGCGCCGCCGACACATGGCTGCGGATAGGAACTTTGTTATGCGTCTGCGCCGCCGCCCTGCTGGGCATTGCGGGCTGGACCCGTGTGCGTTCGCCCTATGAGACGCAGCAGGGTTGGGTGCAGCACCAGCCCGTGCCCTTCAGCCACAAGCATCATGTCGCCGATGCCGGCATCGACTGCCGCTATTGCCACGGCAGCGTCGAAACCAGCGCCCATGCCGGCCTGCCCGCCACCCATGTCTGCATGACGTGCCATTCGCAGCTCTGGGCCGGCGCCGAGGTGCTGGCGCCGGTGCGCGAAAGCCTGGCCACGGGCCGGCCGCTGGTGTGGCACCGAGTCGCGCAAGTGCCGGACTATGTCTATTTCAACCATTCGATCCACGTCGCGCGCGGCGTGGCCTGTGTCGAATGCCATGGCCGCATCGACACCATGCCGCTGACCCAGCAGGCCAAACCCTTCCAGATGCAATTCTGCATCGATTGCCATCAGGACCCCGCCCCCCATCTCCGCCCGCCCGACAAGGTGACGCAGATGGCTCCGCTGAACTGGTCCGCCGCCGAACAGCGCCGCTATGGCGAGCGCGTGATGGCCGCCCACCGCATCGATCCCAAGAAGCTCGTCAATTGCGAAATGTGCCACCGATGAGCGGCGAGCGCCCCCTGGACGACGCCTTGTCGGCGCTGCACGGCCAGAGCGGCCGCGCCTTCTGGCGTGGCCTGGACGACCTCATTCAGCGCCCGGAGATGCGCGCGCGACTGGCGCGGGAATTTCCGGCGCTGGCGGGATCGGCCGGCGACTGGCGGCGGCGCGACATATTGAAGTGCCTGGGCGGCGCGCTGGCGATCGCGGGGCTGGACGGGTGCGAACGCGCGCCCGACGAGGACGCCCTGCCCTATGTCGAGCAGCCCGAGGGCGAAGTGCCGGGCGTCGCGCGCCTTTATGCCACGGCGGTCGAGATGGACGGGGTCGCGCAACCGGTAATGGGCAAGACGCGCATGGCGCGGCCGATCAAGCTGGAGGGCAATATGCGCCACCCGGCGAGCGGCGGCGCGACCGACGCCTTCACCCAGGCAGCGCTGCTGGGGCTGTATGACCCCGAACGATCGAAGGCGCCGCTGTTCAAGGGCGACGAGACGGACTGGGCGCGAGTCGACGCGGCGATGGCGGGCCTTCGCGCCACGTTCGACCGCACGGGCGGCGCGGGATTGCGCCTGGTGACGGGGCCGGTGGGATCGCCGACCCTGCTGCGCCAGATCGGCGCCATGCTGGCGCGGTGGCCGCAGGCGCGCTGGCACATCTGGTCGCCGCTGCCGCGCCGGACCCGCGCGCTGCGCCTCGAGAGCGCGCAGGTGGTAGTGGCGCTGGACGACGACCTTATCGGCGCTGGCCCGTTCCAGACATACCATGCCAAGGGGTGGGGCGAGCGGCGACGCGGCTATCAGGCAGGGGACGGCAGCGCGCTGCTGTTCGTCGCCGAGCCCAGCCCCACCATCACGGGCGTAACCGCGACGGACAGGCTGGTGGCGCGGGAGGACCGCATCGGCGCGCTGATCGCGGCGCTGGAGAACAGGATCGGCACGGGCCGGATGCCGGCCGGGCTCAACAGCCGGGAAGCCGACTGGGTCGACAGGGTGGCGGCGGCGCTGGCGCGGCATCGGGGCGCGGGGCGACTCGCGCTGGGCGCGCATCACCCCGCCGCGCTGCATCGCGCCGTGCGGCGGATCGGGACGCTGCTGGGCCATGCCGGGGCCGAGGAGGAGCGAGGCGAAGCGCAGCACCTGTCGGCGCTCATCGCGGAGATGGAAGGCGGCGCGGTTCAGGCGCTGATGATGCTGGACGTCAATCCCGCCTTTGCGAACCCCGGCTTCGCGGCGGCGATGGCGAAGGTGCCCGAAACCATCCATGCCGGGCTGCATGCCGATGAAAGCGCCGCGCGCTGTCGCTGGCACCTGCCGCTGGCCCATGCGCTGGAAAGCTGGAGCGACGGGCGCTGCGCCGACGAATCGGTCACGATCATCCAGCCGCTGGTCCGGCCCTGGCTGGCGGTGCGGTCGCGCCATGCGGTGCTGGCTGGGCTGATGGGCGACGATCGGCCGGATCGCGCCATCGTCCGGGCGACCTGGAACCTGGATGACGCACGCTGGCGCGCCGCATTGATCGATGGGCGGATCGCTGATGCGGCTGCGAGCCCGGCGCCTGTCCCGGTCCCAGCGAACCGCAGCGAAGGGGCCGAGCCGCCCTCCCCCGCTGCGGACCCGGGCGACCTTTCCGTCATCATCCGCCCTGACCCCTGCATCTGGGACGGGCGATACGCGTCCAATCCCTGGCTGCAGGAACTGCCCAAGCCCATGACCAAGATCGCCTGGGGCAACGCCATTCATGTCAGCCCCGCCCTGGCACGCGAACGGGGACTGAAGAATGAGGATGTGGTGCGGCTGCGCGTCGGCGACCGCAGCGTCGAAGGGCCCGTATGGATCCTGCCGGGGCAGCAGCGCGACACGATCCTGTTGCATCTGGGCCATGGCCGCACCCGCGGCGGCCGCGTCGCAAAGGGGGTGGGCTTCGATGCCTGGCCGCTGTGGAACGCAGAAGGACCGGTCGCGATCGAAAAGCGCGACCGGACCGAGCGGATCGCATCGACCCAGCATCATTTCGCGATGGAGGAGGATGAATTCGTCCGCTTCGTGAACGCCGCCGCCGACACGCTGCCCCAGGAGCCGCCGCGCGCCACCTTCTTCCCCCCGCAAAAGTCGAGCCCTGCCTGGGGCATGGCGATCGACCTTGATCTTTGCATCGGCTGCAATGCCTGCGTCGTCGCCTGCGTCGCGGAAAACAACATCCCGATGGTCGGCAAGGAGCAGGTGGCGATGGGCCGGGAAATGCACTGGCTGCGGGTCGACCGCTATTATCAGGGATCGCCCGACGAGCCGAAACACGCCTTTCAGCCCGTGCCCTGCATGCATTGCGAGGATGCGCCCTGCGAAATGGGCTGCCCGGTCAACGCGACCGTGCACAGTCCCGACGGCCTCAACCTGCAAGTCTATAATCGCTGCATCGGCACCCGCACCTGTTCGGCCTATTGCCCCTATAAGGTCCGGCGGTTCAACTGGTTCGACCTGACGGGAGGCGATCCCCCCGAATTGCGCGCCGCCCGCAATCCGGAAGTGACGGTGCGGTCGCGCGGCGTGATGGAAAAATGCACCTATTGCATCCAACGGATCAGCGCGGCGCGGATCGAGGCGAAGAAGGAGGACCGACCCATGGCGGAGGGAGAGGTGGTCACCGCCTGCCAGGCGGCCTGCCCGACGCAGGCGATCGTCTTCGGCGATACCGCGCGGCCCGACAGCGCCGTGGCCCAGCGCAAGGCCGATGGTCGCGACTATGACCTGCTGCGCGAAGCCAATACCCGGCCGCGCACCACCTATCAGGCGCGGATCCGGCGCGGGGACATGGCATGACCGGCGCGGAGCAGCAGGAAGCGGCCGCACACCGCATCGTCGCCATGCCCGCCCGCTTCCCCGCGCCCCGCATGTGGTGGGCGATGTTCCTGCTCGCGCTGGGCCTGCTGGCGCTGTTCCTGGTGTCGGTCGCGGTGCTGTTCGTGCGCGGGCCGGGCGTCTGGGGCAATAATATCCCGGTCGCCTGGGGCTTTCCCATCTCCAACTATATCTGGTGGCTGGGGATCGGCCATGCCGGCACGCTGATTTCCGCCATGCTGCTGCTGGTCGGGCAGCAATGGCGCAACAGCCTCAATCGCTTCGCCGAGGCGATGACGCTGTTCGCCGTCATGTGCGCGGGGCTTTATCCCATCCTGCATCTGGGCCGGCCATGGCGCTTCTACTGGATGGCGCCCTACCCCAGCACGATGGGCGTGTGGCCGCAGTTCAAGAGCCCGCTGACCTGGGACTTTTTCGCGGTGCTGACCTATCTGATCGTGTCGGTGCTCTTCTGGTATATCGGCATCCTGCCCGACCTGGCGGCGGCGCGCGATCGAGCCAAGGCGCGGCGATGGCAGATTTTCTTCGGGCTGGGCGCGCTTGGCTGGCGCGGATCGGCGCGGCATTGGCATCGCTGGCAGCAAAGCTATCGGCTGACCGCCGCCATTGCCGTGCCGCTGGTGGTGTCGGTCCATTCCGAAATCTCGTTGCTGATGGCGGCTGGCCCGGTGCCGGGCTGGGTCTCCACCGTCTTCCCGCCCTATTTCGTGCTGGGCGCCGCCTTTTCGGGCTTTGCCGTGGTGTCGATGCTGACCGTCTGGTTGCGGGCCATGTTGCGGCTGGAGACGCTGGTGACGCAGCGCCACCTCGATATGCTCGGCATCCTGCTGCTCGCGACGGGGCTCATGACCGCCTATGGCTATCTGGCCGAACTGTTCACCGCCGCCTGGGCTGGCGGGCGCGAGGCGGAGACGATGTGGGACCGTTTCGTCGGGCCCTATGCCTGGAGCTATTGGGGCGCGGTGATCCTGAATTTCGCGCCGCTTCAGGCGCTGTGGTGGAAGCGGGTGCGGGAGGCGCCCGCCGCGCTGTTTCTGATCGGTCTCAGCGTCACGATCGGCATGTGGCTGGAGCGCTATATGCTGCTGGTGTCGTCGCTCTATCGCGACTGGCTGGAAAGTTCGGCCGGCCTGTTCCATCCCAGCGTCTGGGACTGGAGCCTCTTTGCCGGGACGCTGGGGCTGTTCCTCACCTGCTTCCTGCTGTTCATCCGCTTCCTGCCGGTGATTTCCGCGTTCGAAGTGCGCGAAGCGGCGCTGGAGGATGCGCATGGCTGAGCTTCATGCTCTGCTCGCCGAGTTCGACAGCCCCGAGCGGCTGATCGATGCGGCGCGCCGACTGGGCGGGCAGGGGTGGCGGCTGGAGGCCTTCACCCCCTTCCCGGTCGAGGGGCTGGGCCGGATGCTGGGGTTCGCCGACAATCGGGTGCCACGCGCGATGCTGATCGGCGGGGCGACGGGTGCGCTGCTGGGTTTCCTGATGCAGGTCGCGACGAATCTCGATTATCCGCTCTGGATCGGCGGGCGGCCGCTGATCGCGGTCCCCGCCTTCCTGCTGATCTGCTTCGAGATGCTGGTGTTGGGCGCGGTGCTGGCGGGCATCGGCACGATGCTGATCGCCAACCGCCTGCCCCGCCTCCATCATCCGGTCTTTACGGCCGATCGGCTCGACCTGTCGGCGGACGACCGTTTCTTCCTGGCGATCCTGGCAGACGCCGCCTTCGACCGCGACGCGGCGGGCAAGGCGCTGGCGGCGATGCATCCGCGCGCCATCATCGAGGTGCCGGCATGAAGGCGCGGCTGATCCTGCTTCTGCTGCTGGGCGGATGCGACCAGAATATGGTGCAGCAGCCGCGCTATGACGAATATGAGCGCTTGCCGCTCAGCGCCAATGGCAGCAGCATGATCGCGCCGCCGGACGGCGTCGTGGCGCAGGATGCGGTCGCCCGGGCGGCGCAGGCGCAGCGTCCGGCGATGACCCCGGCGCTGCTGGCGCGGGGCCGCGAGCGCTATGGCATCTACTGCGCCATGTGCCATGGCGTGGACGGGCGCGGCGACGGCATCGTGCCGGCGCGCGGATTTCCCCGGCCGCCCAGCTATATGGAGCCGCGCCTGATGGCCGCCCCGACGGCGCATTTCTACGACGTCATCACCCATGGCTATGGCGTCATGTATGCCTATGCCGATCGGGTGAGCCCGCAGGATCGGTGGGCGATCGCCGCCTATATCCGGGCGCTGCAGAAGGCCGGAGGCGCCGATGCGCGTTGAATTGCTGCGGCCGGAGGCGCGCCTGCTGATCGTCGGCGGCCTGAGCGCGAGCGCGGCTCTGGCGCTGTGCCTGATCGATCCCGCAGCGGCGCTGACGGGGTGGCTGGGCGCGGCCGTGGCCTTTGCCGCCATCCCGGCAGGCGCGCTGTGCCTGATGGCGATGATGAGGCTGATCCCCGGCGCATGGGGGGAGTCGCTGCGGCTGACATGCGAGGCCGGGACGCTGCTGGCGCTGCCGGCGCTTGCCCTGTTCCTGCCGGTCATGCTGGGCGTGCGTGCGATCTACCCGTGGATGGCGCATCGCCCCGAAACCGCGTTCCAGGCCTTCTGGCTTGACCCCTGGTTCTACGCGCTGCGCACGCTGCTCTGGTTCCTGATGCTGTGGGGCGCGGCGCGCGCGATCCGGGCGCGCCGCCGGACGCGCGCGGTCGCAGCGGCGACGCTGGTCGCCTTCCCGCTGCTGGGCAGCCTGGTTGCGGTCGATTGGCTGATGTCGCTCGACCTGCACCTCGCCTCCTCGGCCTTCGGGCTGCAATGCCTGATCCTGTCCGTAACGCTGGCGTTCGCCGCCCTGCTGCTGTTCCGCATCGGTGCGGGCGCGCGGCCCTATCGCTTGGGCGTGCTGGGGGCGTTGCTGCTGACGCTGCTGCTGCTGTGGGCCTATATCCAGTTTCTGACCTTCTTCATCCTCTGGTCGCCGGGCCTGCCGGACGGCGCGTATTGGTATGGCCGCCGGGCCGGCGGCTGGGACGTGGCGGAATGGGCGTTCGGCCTGCTGGGCGGCCTGCCCCTGCTGCTGTTGCTGCTGGCGAAGGTCCGCAAGAGCCCGAGGCTGCTGGCGCGGCTCTGCATCGCCGTCCTTGCGGGCAAGCTCATCGAATTCGCCTGGCTCGCGCTGCCGGGCCAAGGGCCGGTCGGCCTGATCGGCTTCGCGCTGGCGAGCCTTGGCCTTGGCAGCGGCGCCGCGGCGGGACTGTCGATCGCGCTGCGGCGGCGCGTGTGCGCGCGGAGGCCGACATGACCCGGCCGCTGCACAAGGATACGCGGGTCCAGCGCGGGCGATCCGCAGACCATCGCGCGCAGGAACGGCGCGACGCATCGCCCTGGCGCGTCATCTCTGTCGTCGCGGCCTTCATGAGCCTGATCCCGATCGGCCTTGGCGTGGCGGCGCTGGTGGCGAATAGCTGGCGCGGCGACCATCATCCCAGCGCAGGCGCCGCCGCCCGGGCCGACCGGCAGCCCCCCGCCCCGCGGCTGCTGGCCGACCCCGAACGGGCGCGGCTACGGCTGGAGGCGGGGGCGCGCCGGCGGCTGGAACGCGGCCCCATCCCGATCGACCAGGCCATGGCCGATGTCGCCAAGGACGGCTGGGACGAGGGAGCGGCGCCTTCGACGGCGCAGGTCGCCCGCGATCACAAGCGAGTGGCGCCATGATCCGTATCCTGCTGATCCTGATGATGGCGCTGTGTCTGGTGGCCCCGGTCCGCGCGCAAAGCGGCTTCGACCCGTTCGGCGAGGCCAGCATCGACGAGCATCCCGGCGCGCCGGTGCCGCTCGACGCGCCGTTTCGCGATTCAGGTGGCAACCGGATCAGCCTGCGCCAGATTGCCGGCGGCAAGCCGATCCTGCTGATCCCGGTGCTGCATAATTGCCCGAATATCTGCGGCGTCACTCTGGCGGGCGTGGCGGACGCGATCGCCGCACAGCCGCTGCGCGCCGGGCGCGACTTCACCCTGGTGGCGTTCGGCATAGATCCGGGCGAAGGCCCGAAGGATGCAGCGGACGATCTGGCCCGGCTGCGCAGCCATGCGGGACAGGGCATGCCGGCGCGCGCGCTCACGGGATCGCCCGCCGCCATCCATGCCGTCACCGACGCGATCGGCTATCGCTATGCCTGGGACGAGCGGGTCGGCCAATATGCGCATGTCGCGGCCACCGCGGTGCTGACGCCGCAGGGCCGGCTGTCCGGCTGGCTCTATGGCCTCACCCCGCGTCCGGCCGACCTTACCGCCGCGATCCACGACGCGCGGCGCGAGAAACAGGCGCACTGGGGTGAGCGGCTGTTGCTGCTGTGCTTCCATTATGATCCGGTGACGGGCCGCTATACCGCGTCGATCGAGAAGATATTGAAGGTCGCCGCCATCCTGACCGTGCTGGGGCTGATCGTCCTGATCTGGCAGTTGCGCAAGGACCGGGCATGAGCGGCGGGGTTCTCTTCTGGCCGCCCGCGGCGTCGCATCATGCCGAGCAGGTCGACCTGCTGATCGGCAGTTTCGGCGCGATGATCTGGCTGCTGACGCTGCCGGTCTTCGTGCTGATGGCCTGGTTCACCATCCGCTACCGCCGCAGCAAGGATGTGAACCGCGACCATGCGCCCACGCGCAACCTGTGGGTGGAGCTGGGCTGGTCGATCATCCCCTTCATCCTGACCCTGGGCTTCTATGTCTGGGCGACGATGCTCTTCCTCGACATCTATCGCCCGCCGGCCGATGCGGTGCCGATCCATGTCGTCGCCAAGCAATGGATGTGGAAATTCCAGCATCCCGACGGCGCGCGCGAGATCAACGCTCTCCACGTGCCCGCAGGGCGTCCGGTCAAGCTGATCATGACGTCGGAGGATGTGATCCACAGCTTCTACGTCCCCGCCTTGCGCGTGAAGCAGGATCTGGTCCCCGGCCGCTACACATCCCTGTGGTTCGACGCCGAAAAGCCGGGCCGCTACCCGCTGCGCTGCGCGGAATTCTGCGGGACTGACCATAGTGTCATGGGCGGCATGCTGATCGTCATGCCGCCACAGGATTATGCCGCCTGGCTGGCGCGCAATCGCGATGGCGGCACGGACGGGACGCTGGCGCAGGCGGGGGCGCGGCTGTTCCGCGACCTGGGGTGCAGCGGTTGCCATGGCGCGGCATCGGCGGTGAAGGCGCCGCCGCTGGGCGGGATCTTCGGCCGGCCGGTTGCGCTTTCCAGTGGCGATACGCTGATCGCCGACGACCAGTATCTGAGCGATTCCATCCTGTTGCCCAACAAGCAGGTGGTCGCGGGCTACGATCCGATCATGCCCACCTATGGCAATGTGCTGCGCCCCGAACAGGTCAACGCGCTGGTCGCCTATCTGAAATCCACCCGCGCCAGCAAGGACAGCCAATGACCGACGAGCCGCGTTTCGAGCATCCGCCCGAGGAAGCCGCGACCAGCTATCTGGCCGATGGCTACAGCCTGCGGTCCTGGTTCCTGACGACCGACCACAAGCGGATCGCGCTGCTCTATCTCGTGTCGATCACCTTCTTCTTCCTGGTCGGCGCCGGCGCCGCCGCGCTGATCCGGCTGGACCTGCTGACGCCGCAGGGCGACCTGCTGAGCAATGACGGCTATAATCGCGCCTTTTCGATCCATGGCATCGTCATGGTCTGGTTCTTCCTGATCCCGGCCATTCCCAATGTGCTGGGCAATTTCCTGGTGCCGATCATGATCGGCGCGCGGGACCTGGCCTTCCCGCGGCTCAATCTGCTGAGCTGGTATATCTACATCCTGTCCGGACTGCTGACGCTTTATGTGGTGGTCGGCGGCGGCGTGGACACGGGCTGGACCTTCTACACGCCCTTGTCGTCCGTCTACGCCAACGGCGCAGTGGTGGCGACCATCGTCGCGGTGTTCATCAGCGGATTTTCGACGATCCTGACCGGTCTCAACTTCATCGTCACAATCCACAAGTTGCGCGCGCCGGGCATGACCTGGAGCCGCCTGCCGCTGTTCATCTGGTCGCATTATGCCGTGTCGATCATCTTCGTGCTGGCGACGCCGGTGCTGGCGATCACGCTGCTGCTGGTCGCGGCCGAGCGGCTGATCGGCATCGGCGTGTTCGACCCCCGGCTGGGCGGCGACCCGCTGCTGTTCCAGCATCTCTTCTGGTTCTACAGCCACCCGGCCGTTTACATCATGGTGCTGCCCGCGCTCGGCGTGGTGAGCGAACTCATCACCGCCGCCGCGCACAAGCGCATCTTCGGCTACTGGTTCGTCGCCTTCGCCTCGATCGCGATCGCCGTCATCGGCTTCATGGTGTGGGGCCATCACATGTTCGTGTCGGGCCAGTCGGTTTATGCGAGCGCGGTCTTTTCCTTCCTGTCGATCGCCGTCGCGGTGCCAAGCGCGATCAAGGTCTATAACTGGACCGTCACCCTCTACAAGGCGGACATCGCGATCGACGCGCCCTTGCTGTTCGCGCTGGGCTTCATCGGGCTGTTCGTGGCGGGCGGCCTGACCGGGCTGATGCTGGCGATGCTAGCGATCGACGTGCATGTGACCGACACCTATTTCGTCGTCGCCCATTTCCATTATATCATGGTCGGCGGCAGCGTGACCGCCTTCTTCGGCGGGCTCCATTTCTGGTGGCCCAAGATCACCGGCCGGCTCTACAACGAGACGCTGGCGCGGATCGCGGCGATCCTGATCCTGATCGGCTTCAACATCACCTTCTTCCCGCAGTTCATGCTGGGATATGAAGGCATGCCGCGCCGATACCATGTCTACCCGCCCGAATTTCAGGTGCTGCACGTCATATCGTCGATGGGCGCGGCGCTGCTGGCGATCGGCTATACGATGCCCGCCGTCTACCTGATCTGGTCGCTGCTGCCCGGCGGGCGACGCGCGCCGGCCAATCCCTGGGGCGCATCGGGCCTGGAATGGACCACCAGTTCGCCCCCGCCCCAGCATAATTTCGTCGGCCAACCCGTGGTCGTGCGCCAGCCCTACGACTATCCGCTGGCCCATCCGGTGAGCCGCGACGATGGCTGAGGAGGAGAGATTCGCGCCCTTCGCCGACGCAGCGCGGGCGCGCGACGCCGACCGGCTGGGCATGCTGATCTTCCTCGCCAGCGAAATCATGCTGTTCGGCGGCATCTTCGCCGCCGCGCTGGCGCTGCGGCTGGAGCATGGCCCCGACTATGCCGCCGCTGCCGGGCATCTGAAACTGTGTCTGGGCAACGCCAATACGGCGATCCTGCTGACATCCAGCCTGATGGCGGCGCTGGCGGTGGAGGCGGCGCGGGCCGGCGCGCCGCGCCGCGCGGCACGGGCCTTGCTCGCCGCCCTGCTGCTCGGCTGCGCCTTCCTGGCGGTCAAGGGCGTCGAATATGCCGCCGAATATCGCGAGGGCCTGATGCCCGGGACGGCGACCGCGCATTTCGACGGACAGGTTCAGACCCTCTTCATGAACCTCTATTTCGTCGCCACCGGGCTGCATGCGGTGCATGTGACGATCGGCATCCTGCTGATGGCGATGGCGGCGCTGAACCGGCGCGCGCGGCAGGACCGGAACGCGATGCTGATCGGCAATGTCGCGCTCTACTGGCATCTGGTCGATGTCGTCTGGCTGTTCCTTTACCCCACGCTGTACCTGGCGGGCGTGCGATGAGCGGGACGGTCCGCCTGCTGCTGGCCTGGGCCGCGCTGATGGCGTTGCTGGCGCTGACGGTCGGCGCCGCTTTCCTGCCGCTGGGTCCGGCCAAGCCGTGGATCGCCTATGCCATCGCCACGGCCAAGGCGGCGCTGGTCCTGTGGTTCTTCATGGAGATGCGGTCGGAGCGCGGGCTGGCGCGCCTGGCGATGCTCGCGGGCTTTGTGTGGCTGGCGATCCTGTTCGCGCTGACCGCGACCGATTATCTGACGCGCGCATGGATGACGTGATTTTTCCGGGCGTTGCGGAACGCATCGGCAATGGCTCCGTTCCCGAAGGACCAGCCGTGGAGAAGGAAGGCAAGGATGAGCGATCCCACCCAGCAGGACGAGGATAGCGTCCATTATGATGGCCCTGCCGGCGGGTGGGGCTCCGTCCGGGGCATGGCCAGCATCTACGGCAAGGAATGGGCGACGCCCGCGGCGCTGGAGACGCTGGCGCGGCAGAACAAGCCCGGCGGCTTCATGTGCGTGTCCTGCGCCTGGACCAAGCCGGCCAATCCCAACCCTTTCGAATTCTGCGAAAATGGCGCCAAGGCGACATTATGGGAGCTGACCAGCCGACGCTGCACGCCCGACTTCTTCGCCAAACATACGGTGTCCGAACTGCGCGGCTGGAAGGATTATGATCTGGAGCAGACCGGGCGGCTGACCCATCCGATGAAATATGACAGCGAAAGCGACACCTATGTGCCGGTCGAATGGGACGAGGCGTTCCAGGGCATTGCGGCCGAGCTGAAGGCGCTCGATCCCAAATCGACCATCTTCTACGCGTCGGGCCGGGCGAGCCTGGAAACCAGCTATCTCTATGCGCTGTTCGCGCGCCTCTATGGCCACAACAACCTGCCCGACAGTTCCAACATGTGCCATGAAACGACGTCGGTGGGCCTCAAGAAAGTGACCGGCTCGCCGGTCGGCACGTGCGTGTTCGACGATTTTTCCAAATGCGACGCCATCTTCTTCTTCGGCCAGAATACCGGGCAGAACAGCCCCCGCTTCCTTCATCCGCTGCAGGAAGCGGTGAAGCGCGGGTGCCGGATCGTCACCTTCAACCCGATCCGCGAGCGCGGGCTGATCGCCTTCAAGAATCCGCAAAGCCCGCGCGAGATGCTGACCAGCAAGGAAACCCCCATTTCCGAGCTGTACCTGCAGGTCCGGCCGAGCGGCGACATCGCCGCCATCATGGGCCTGTGCAAACATGTGCTGGCGCGTGAGGCGCAGCAGCTCGCCGAAACCAACCGCCACCTGCTCGACATGGATTTCATCGCGCAGCACACCCATGGCTTCGACGCGTTCGTCGCGCAGGTGGAAGCGACCGGCTGGGACGAGATCGAGCGGGAATCGGGGATCGCGCGCAAGGACCTGGAAGCGGCCGGCGACATTTATTGCGACGCCCACAATGTCATCGGCATCTATGGCATGGGCGTCACCCAGCATGTCCATGGGTCGCAGACGATCGGGATGCTGGTCAACCTGCTGGCGATGCGCGGCAATCTGGGCCGGGAGGGCGCGGGCATTTCGCCAGTGCGCGGGCACAGCAATGTGCAGGGGCAGCGGACCGTGGGCATATCGGAAAAGCCCGAGCTGGTGCCCTATGACAAGCTGCGCGCCCTGTTCGACTTCGATCCGCCGCCGGACAAGGGCATGGCGACGGTGGAGGCATGCGAGGGCATCATCGACGGCAGCGTCAAGGCGTTCATCGGGCTGGGCGGCAATTTCGTCCGCGCCATCCCCGAACAGACGAAGATGGAAGAGGCGTGGCAGGGGATGCGCCTGACCGTCCAGATCGCGACCAAGCTCAACCGCAGCCACCTGATAAACGGGAAGGTCGCCTATCTCCTCCCCTGCCTCGGCCGGTCGGAGGAGGATGTGCAGGCGTCGGGCCCGCAGACGGTGACGATGGAGGACAGCCTCAGCATGATCCACGGATCGGTCGGCAAGCGCCAGCCGGCGAGCGCGCATCTCCGGTCCGAAATGGCGATCGTGGCGGGGATGGCGAAGGCGACACTTACGCCCCATCCCAAGCTGAAGTGGGACGAATGGGTAGGCGATTATGCTTTGGTGCGCGACTTGATCGAGGCGACCTATCCCGACAAGTTCGAGCGGTTCAACGCGCGCATGTTCACGCCCGGCGGCTTCTACAAGGGCAATGCGGCGCGCGAGCGTATCTGGAAGACGGAGAGCGGCAAGGTCGAGATCACACGGCCCGACGGCTTGAACGCCTGCGGCTTTGCCGATGCGCCCGGCCGCTACCGGCTGATCACGCTGCGGTCCAACGATCAGTTCAACACGACCATCTACGGCTTTTCGGACCGGATGCGCGGGATCGAAGGCACGCGCGACGTGCTGCTGATCAACCGCGACGAAATGGCGAAGGCGGGCCTGCGCGAAGGACAGGTGGTGGCGCTCCAGACCGATGCCGAGGATGGCGTGGAACGGGAAGTCGGCGGCCTGACGGTGACGCCCTTCGACCTGCCGCCGGGCTGCGTCGGCGCCTATTATCCGGAGGTCAATCCGCTGGTGCCGCTATCGCACCACGACCAGCTGTCGAAGACGCCGGCCTATAAATCGGTGCCGGTGCGCATCCGCGCCTGAGGCGGCGGCGACCGATCAGATCGGCTTGTCGTCATCCTCCTGGACGGAATCCTTGTTGTCGTGGCGGATGAAGCTGATCTTGCCGTTGGGTTCCAATATGCCCCAGGCGACGTCGCGCATGTGCGAGATGCCGGCGAGCCGCATCTCGATCTCCAGTTCGGCGCGCGTGATCCGGTCGCGGCGCATGTTCGCTTCGATCAGCGCGCCGTTGCGGATCAGCACGCGCGGCACGCCCTCCAGCAGCCGTTCGGCGCGGGGCGACACATAGGTGATCCAGCTGAGCGCCAGCGCCCAGAAGGCGATGGTGCCGATCGCCAGCGTGGCGCCGGTGACGCTGAAGTCATTATGCGTCACCCCCTGCTGCACCAGGTCGCCCATGACGATCAGCAGCACCAGTTCGAACGGCGTGACCTGGCTCAGCTCGCGCTTGCCCAGAAGGCGCAGCAGCGCATACATGATGAAGAACATCACCGTGGCGCGCAGGATGATGTCCATCAGGGCAGGACCTTCATGGTGACGGGCGTTCCGACGATGCGGCGATCCCCGTCGAGCACGGCGATCTCGCCCCGGGTGCCGGCGAAGAGCGACGGATTGATCTGCCCGTCGATCTTGAACCGGAAGCTGTCGCCCGCATCCAGCTTGCCGAAGGAAAAGCGCTGCGCGCCCTGGCTGTAGCTTTCCTCGCTCGCGGCCGGGATCATCGTGTTGATCGTCATCTGCCGCCAGAGCGGCGCGGAGATGGCGATGACGAGATCGTCGACCGGCCGATGCGCCTGGACCTCGACAATGGTTTCGAAGAACATGCCGTTGCGGATGACGCTGGGCACCCTGACGGTCAGCGCGGCCGCATCCGCGTTCACGCGCCGCACCATGTCCGGCTTGCCCCCCAGAAGACCGACGAGGCCGGCGATCATCAGCGCGGCGAGCAGCAGCAGCGGCAGCAGGGGATTGAAGCCCTTGACCCCGGCGATGTTGCGCCGGGCGATGCCATCGGGAAATTCCTTGTCCGGGACGGAAGCGGCGAGCGCTGCTGGATCAACGACCATAAGGTTGCCCGCTCCCCGCATATCTCCTGTCGTCCGGTATGGGTCGTGCGATCACTGGTTCAGCAGCCTTGTCCTGTCGTGGCGGAAGAACACTCTGCCCACACTTTCCGTTCCGCTACCGCAATGGGGCTGCCGCGCATCCGCCCCGACAGGCACAGCGGTCGCCCCGCAATTTCGCTGTCCTACAGATAACCAGATGGGATAAATGAGTCGCCTTGGACGGACAGGAGGCGGATCATGGATATCGACAGGCTGATCGACGAGGTCATCGCGCGCGAGGGGGGATATAGCGACCATCCGGCGGACCGGGGCGGGCCGACCAATATGGGGATCACCCAGGCGGTGGCGCGCGCCCATGGCTACGCGGGCGCGATGCAGGCCCTGCCCCGGGCCGTGGCGGAGAAAATCTATCGCCGCCTTTATTGGGACCGGCCGGGCTATGGCTTCGTCGCCGAGTGCAGCGGGCCGATCGCGGCGGAAATGTTCGACACAGCGGTCAACATGGGCCCGGGCGTCGCCACCGGCTTTCTGCAACGGGCGCTCAATGCGCTCAACCGCAATCAGCAGGACTATCCCGACCTCAAGGTCGACCGCCTGCTTGGCGCGCGCACGCTGGCGGCGCTGAACGCCTTTCGCGCGCTGCGCGGGCCGAGCGGGGACCAGGTGCTGCTGAAGGCGATCGAGGCGCTGCAGGGCGAACGCTATATCGCGCTCGCCGAGAGCCGCCCGGCTAACGAAGCCTTCCTCTATGGCTGGCTTGCGAACCGGATCGGTTAGGAAGCGAGGATGAACGAAGCAGAGGAGGCGAAAGCCGATCCCTGGACGCAGCGGGCGCGGCCGGCATTTCTCTATGTCATGTATGCGCTGTTGCTTTGGTCGGTGCCGATGGGGCTGGTTGCGGGCATCGATCCGGCGCTGGCGGCGGCGATCATCGCCGGCATACGCGCCTATTTCGAAGCCCTGCCCGAGCCGCTCTACGCGCTTTTTGGCACCGGCTATATCGGCTACACGGCGGCGCGCGCCTGGGGCAAGGCGAAGGGCGCGGAGCGATAGCGCGGTCCTGCGCCACAAGCGGAAAATGAGAGGGGCCGCCGGGCGGTGAACACCCCCGACGGCCCATCATTGACATGGTCAGCGGCCAGAAGCGCCGCCCAGTGGGAAATGGTGAATCGCGCTATGTCGGGAGAAGGGAAGCGGGCCTGTATGTCGGCCGCCTTCAAGGCTCCACAATCACCCCGAAATCGACGCTTGAGCGTCGCTCAGCGGCGCATTCCCCGAATGGACTTGACCGACCCCATTGCTGAACCATGAGACATCGGATCACCTCCTTTCGCTATGTTGAGCCCGCGTGGCCAGTGATGGATCAGTCCGTCATCCGGCCACGAACCGAAATGTGAATCAGACGAACGCGATCTTCAAGCCTTGTATTATTCTTTTTTGGAATCATACTTGTGCGTCCGTGCCGGGCCGACCCGCCCTTGGGTCAGGCGCGACAATCCTCCACCACCCGCGCAATTTCGGCCCAGGCCGGCAGCACCAGCGGCGCGGCGCCCTGCGCTTCGACGCCGATCTTGCCGCGGCTATAGGCCATCTGGTCCAGCACGGCGTCGCTGGCGGCGCGCGCGGCGACCAGGGCCGGCTGCGCGCCGCCCTGCGCCGTTGCCGGCCAGCTGACCGCGCCATAGCTGGTGCGGATCACCATCGCCCCCTGCCCCGCCCCGGCGCGCGTCAGGAT
>Ga0114901_1000769_pt1 | contig 20034 bp, 19 predicted proteins | sample MalvireepMed_s16_FD_89686 | JGI IMG/M metagenome (GOLD analysis project Ga0114901, IMG submission 89686) | Marine viral communities from the Global Malaspina Expedition - Malaspina viral metaG DeepMed_s16 | ecosystem: Environmental > Aquatic > Marine > Oceanic | place: Mediterranean Sea... | reverse complement strand
CTTGATATTCTTCTGCTGTGAGAACATCTTCGTAGAATTTTCCTTTGCCCTGTTTAAAGTAATTGCCGATGGCCTTTTCCCCACTGTGCCCAAACGGTGGATTTCCAATATCATGGGCCAAGGCTGCGGCGGCAACAATGGCTCCAAAATCGTTAAAATGATGACCATGGACTTCGGACAGGAACGGATACTTCGACAAAACTTGCTGTCCGGCAATGCGTCCTAAACTTCTTCCTACCACGGACACTTCCATACTGTGCGTAAGGCGGGTATGTACAAAATTTTTCTGCGAGCCTACGGCAATCGGCATTGGAAACACCTGTGTTTTGTCCTGTAAACTCCTAAATGCCGATGAAAAAATGATTCGGTCGTAGTCCACCTCGAACCCTAGCCGGGTTTCATTCTGTTCCTTGCGAAGGCGTTTTCCGGTGTCCCCGTATCTTTTTAAAGAGAGTAGCTGTTCCCAGTTCATAATGATTTATTGGTGCAATATACGTTTAACCTAAATCATAGACCAACATAGGGGCTTTACATTGCTTTACAATGCTTAATGATTACTTAAACTTAAAATTACAGTAAAGAAATTTCCAAAGTTCAATTTTGAATTGGATTTCTTTATGGATATTAGTTTTTGTCGACTATTCTTCGAAATCTGATGGCTACCTTTCAAGAGGTAGCCTTTTTTATTAAAATGACATACATAAAATAACATACAGGAAATGTTAACTTAACATTGGGTGCGGTTATTTGCAGCGACAAAAACTAGTACCGTAATGAATACCAAAAAGTTAACCCTAATTGGGATTATCTTTATATTCACTTGCACGCATTTTTCTTATTCCCAAGAAATTAGCTCAACGCGTTTTGGCGACGGATTGCTCAACATTATGGGCAAAGACAGCACTTGGTCCATGAAAGTGGGAGCAAGAATGCAATTATTGTCCAATTTTAGCTGGACTGATGAAGGGCAAAATAAATTTGCCAATCCTGAGCAGGATTTTTTGGTAAGACGTGCGCGGCTTAAGTTTAACGGCTTTGCCTATTCCCCAAAACTTAAATATAAGATAGAGCTTGGTCTTTCCAACAGGGATATGTCGGGGTCCTCAGAGTTTACGGGCAATACGCCAAGGTACATTCTTGATGCCGTGGTCATATGGAATTTCTACCAGAACTTTGAACTTTGGTTTGGACAGACCAAATTGCCCGGTAACATTGAAAGGGTCATCTCTTCCGGAAATCTTCAACAGGTAGATCGCTCATTGTTGAATAGCAGGTTCAATATAGACAGGGATATGGGCTTTCAGCTCAGACATCATTTCTATTTGGGCAATAGGTTTTTGGTCCGTGAAAAATTCGCATTCTCACAAGGTGAGGGAAGAAACGTTACACAAGGTAATCTAGGAGGGCACCAATACACCTCAAGAATTGAACTGCTTCCCTTTGGGAATTTCATTAAAAAAGGAGACTATAGGGCCGCCGACCTCAACCGTGAGCAAACCCCAAAGCTAATGTTCGGAACTACTTATGACATAAACAACAACGCGGTTAAAACTAGGAGCAATATGGGAAGTTATATGTCCAATGATATTGGGTTCCACGAAACCAACATCTATACTCTGTTCCTTGACCTTATGTTCAAATACAGGGGCTTTTCACTTATGGGGGAGTTTGCGCATCGAGATGCCAGTGAACCAGTGGCATTGAACTCAGATAACACTCCTACGGGAGACGTTGTGCAGGTAGGAAAAGGACTTAACCTGCAATCGGGTTACTTGTTCAAAAATGATTGGGAGGTATCGGCCCGATTCACTAACATTGAATTGGATATGGAAATCACAGGTAAAAATCCGCAAAAACAATATACATTAGGGCTATCAAAATATATTGTAGGACATAAACTAAAGGTTCAAACAGACCTTAGCTATTTAAATATTGACAATGGTTTGGATGAGCTGATGTACCGCCTACAGGTAGATGTACATTTCTAAAAAATAACCTTAACATAACTTATCAAAAGTGTATTCTCTTGATATTTGAAAAATTTTTTTGAATTCTAATTATGGACAACATTTACTTTTTAATCCTTGTGGCCTTGGGGATTCTGGCCATTGCAGACCTTGTTGTTGGCGTCAGTAACGATGCTGTAAATTTTCTGAATTCTGCTATTGGTTCCAAGGCAATATCGTTCAAGACCATCATGATCGTAGCAAGTGTGGGCATAGCCTGTGGAGCCATTTTCTCCAGCGGTCTTATGGAAGTTGCAAGGAAAGGTATTTTTAACCCCGGTGAATTTTATTTTGATGAGATCATGTTCATTTTTATGGCCGTAATGATCACTGACATACTGCTATTGGACTTTTTCAATACCATAGGAATGCCCACATCAACCACTGTTTCCATAGTTTTCAATCTTTTGGGTGCCGCTGTTGCTATGGCAATTTTAAAAATAGCAAATGTAAATGGTAGTTTCTCGGATATTCTTCATTACATCAATACGGACAAGGCCATTGAAATAATCATAGGTATACTTTCGTCAGTTGTGATTGCTTTTTCCATTGGTGCCTTTGTGCAATGGGTATCCAGGGTATTGCTCTCGTATCAATTTCAAAGAAAGGCAAATTGGGTCGGCGCCGTTTTTGCGGGAATCGCGCTGTCTGCCATTTCTTATTTTATCCTTTTAAAAGGAATAAAGGGAACTCCTTTTGCCGACCAGACTTATGGTTTTATAGGAGGTGTCACCATTAAAGATTATTTGGAGACAGAGGTCTACAAGGTGGGCTTTATCAATTTTGCTTTTTGGGCCATTTTGTCCTTTGTACTTATACAGTTCGCCAAAGTCAATATTTACAAAGTTATCATTGGGGTGGGTACGTTCGCTTTGGCACTTGCTTTTGCAGGCAACGACCTGGTCAACTTTATTGGTGTGCCCATTGCTGCTTGGCAATCCTACATAGCATGGTCGGGATCAGGAGTAGACGCTTCGGAATTTAGCATGGGAATCTTGGCCAACACCGTTGAAACCCCTACCCTTTTGTTGTTCCTATCAGGGATGATCATGGTAGCCACCTTATGGATGTCCAAAAAAGCTAGATATGTTGCCGATACAGAAATAAACTTATCCAGAGAAGGTGAGGCCAAGGAAAAATTTCAGCCAAACTTTCTATCAAGAGGTCTGGTAAGATTTTCAATAAACTTGTCAACATGGGCCTCTTCTATAGTTCCCAACTCCCTACAAAACAAAATCAATAAACGGTTCGAAAAGCCCACTTTGAACCTTTCAAAGGAAAAAGTGCTTCAATTACCCGCTTTTGATATGATCAGGGCTTCGGTCAATTTAATGGTTGCCGGTATCTTGATTTCCATAGCCACATCTTACAAACTCCCCCTATCAACCACCTATGTCACCTTTATGGTGGCCATGGGTACTTCCTTGGCCGATAGGGCCTGGGGTGCTGAAAGTGCGGTTTACCGAGTCGCTGGGGTTTTGAACGTAATCGCCGGATGGTTCAGCACGGCCATAATCGCTTTTATTGCTTCAGGAGTGGTCTTGTCCCTCATTAATTTTGGGAAAGGTGCCGCCATAGCCATGTTGTTGTTCGCAGCGGTTCTTCTTTTGGTAAGAAATTATATCTCCTATAACAAAAAATCCAAGGAAATCAAGGTCGAAGATCGTTTAAGAAGAGCAGAAAGTAGTTCCATACAAGGCGTTATCGAAGAAACCGCGACCAACATTGCCAATGTGGTAAAGCGTAGCAACAAAATTTACTCCAACTCCATTAATGGTCTTGCCAAGCAGGCTTTGGATTCCCTGAAAAAGAACAAAAAACAAGGAAACAAACTGGCCTTGGAAATAGAAGACCTCAGGGAACACACCTTTTATTTCATCAAGAACTTGGAAGAGGCCCATATCGGGGCCAGTAACTTCTACATAAACATAATGGGGTACCTGACAGATATGTCCCAATCCTTGGAATACATTGGAAAGGTGAGTTACAACCACGTTCAAAACAATCATAAAAAGCTAAAGTACAATCAAATAAAAGAGCTCAAGGAAATCGACCATAAATTGGAGGAAATCTTCAACAGTACCCAAAAGGCGTTCGAAGAAAAATCCTTTGAGCAGATAGGTGCAATATTGGATTCCAAGCAAGAGCTTTATGATCTTGTTTCCCAAAAGATAGACATCCAAGTATCCCGAACAAGAACAGAGGAATCGAGCCCAAAGAACACCACTCTTTACTTCTCCCTATTGCTCGAAACAAGGGACTTGATAACCGCTATGATGAACCTTTTGGAACAATACTATCGCGAACACGATAGTACGGTTCAACCAGCCACTATCGAAAAAAAATAAAAACGGTATCTTTTCGTCCTCATTAATTTTAATAGGATGAAAAGATATTGTTTTGCTCTACTTATTTTTGGTCTGTTATCCGCTGCCTCCGGGTATTCACAATCAGTTTCAGCGGAAGAGGTTTTGGAAAAAGCCATTGCTTTTCACGATCCGAATGGAAATTGGCAAAGCTTGCAGGCCACCTTTAAAGTGGTGATGGAAACCCCTAACAGCCCAGAAAGGATTAGTGTAATTCAGCTTGATTTTCCAAAACAGGAATTTAATCTGGATGTATCCCAAGGAGATCATACGTATTCCTACCAAATCCAGGATACATCCTGTGAGATTACCTTGAACGGAAGTAAAGAATACACCCAAAAGGAAGCCGAGCAGTTCAAACTGAGCTGTGAGCGCGGTAATTTTATGAAGGATTACTACACGTATCTCTACGGACTCCCCATGAAGCTGAACGATCCAGGAACCAACTTGGACCCAAAAACTGAAAAGAAAACATTCGAAGGCAAAGATTATCTTGCTCTAAAGGTGACTTATGATGCAGAAATAGGAAAGGATACCTGGTATTTTTACTTTGACCCTACCACCTATGCCATGGAGGTATACCAGTTTTACCATGATGAAAACAAAAATGACGGGGAGTACATCATTTTAAAGGGACTGGAAACCATTGAGGGAATAAAAATGCCAAAAACAAGAGCGTGGTACATGAACAAGGACGATAAATATTTGGGCACCGATACCTTGTCAAAAGAGGCACAATAGCCTACCTATAAAAATTCATTTCATCCATATACTTCCAAACTCTATATGGCAATAACGGACGGATATTTTTTCCTGCCTTATGTGCCTTACGAATAAAAGTGGAGGAAATTTCCATAATCGGGGCATCGACCCGAGTGATCTTGGGATGGTCTTTAAATTCATGTTCCACAACGCCTTCTGAAACTCTAGGATAGACATGAATGGAATAGTGCTCCAAAATGGTTTCATAATTCTTCCATTTATGGAAGTTCTTCAAATTATCTTCCCCCATGATCAGTGAAAAACGATGGTCCTTGCCGTAGTTGTCATCCAAATGGGCCAGTGTATCTGTCGTATAGTTTGGCTGTGGGAGGTCGAACTCTATTTTACTGGGCTTTAGTTTGGGATACTCCTGTACTGCCTCAAAAACCATTTGATACCGATGATTATTATCCAGAAGTGATTGCTTGACCTTAAATGGACTTTGTGGGGTAATAACGAACCAAACCTCATCCAAATCGGAAAACTCCACCATATGGTTGGCAATGATCAAATGACCAATATGTATGGGGTTGAAGGTCCCAAAAAAGAGCCCTACCTTTTTCATGGTCTAGTTTTCTTTTGGATGTATCTCGACACCGAGGAATTCGGCCACCAATTTATGGGCTTCATCCAGAGCAACATTTATATCATAGTTCTTGATGATCTTATCAAACTGAGGAGCCGTGGCAAGTTCCACTGAAGCTTTCGCAATTCTCATGTTGATCTTATCATCGCTCTCGGTGCTTCTCTTCTTGAGCCTTATTTTCAATTCATCCACGCTAGGCGGCTTTACAAATACCGCCAAAGTCTTCTCAGGGAATTTCTTTTTGATTCGGAGCCCACCGGACACATCAATATCAAAAATTACATTTTTTCCTTCTGCCCAAAGACGCTCCACTTCGCTTTTAAGGGTGCCATAAAAATTGTCCCTGTACACTTCCTCCCATTCCAAAAAGTCACCGTCCTTGATGTGTCTTTTAAATTGGGAAACAGACATAAAATAGTAATTGACACCATTCTTTTCCTTGCCCCTCCGTGGGCGTGAAGTGGCAGAAATGGAAAATGCCAAGTTGAGTTCGGGTTGATTCAACAAATGTTTCACAATGGTCGTTTTTCCACTGCCCGATGGTGCCGAGAAAATAATGAGTTTACCGCCTTCCGTCATAACACATTCAGCATTTGTTCTTTGATTTTTTCCAATTCGTCTTTCATTTGCACTACCAATTGTTGCATGGGTGCATAGTTTGCCTTGGAACCAATGGTATTGATTTCCCTTCCGATTTCTTGGGAAATGAATCCTAGTTTTTTTCCATTGGAATCATCCGAGTTTAAGGTCGATTCAAAATATTTCAGGTGGTTGGCCAACCGGACCTTCTCTTCTGTGATATCGTATTTTTCCAAATAATAGATGAGTTCCTGCTCGAACCTATTGGCATCGAGCTCCACTTTTAGGTCGGCAACCGCTTTCTCCAATCGTTCGCGCACTGTCCCAAGTCGCTCGGGATCCATGGTGTTCACCTTTTCCAATAAATCGTTCAAGTTGTTGAGCCTTGCTACAAAGTCTTCTTCCAAAACTTTTCCTTCTTCATTCCTAAACTCAACTATTTTGGAAAGCGCTTCGTTCATTGCTTCGATTATGGACTTGTACTCCTCCTCATCAATATCATCCTTATCCGTTTTTAACGTATCCGGCATCCGCAGGGCCATCTCCAATAGTTTAATATCATCCCCATTGACAATATTTGCCAATTGGTCCATGTAATTTCTAACTACTCCTTGATTGACTTCTGCCGTGAACTACTCCCCGGTTATTTCTACATAAAGGTTAAAATCCACCTTGCCCCTCACCAAAGCTCCTGCTATCATTTTGCGCAGTTCCAGTTCTTTTTCGCGATAGAATTGAGGGAGTCTGGCATTGATGTCCAAACTCTTGCTATTAAGCGACTTGAGCTCTATAGTGATTTTTTTGGAAGGAAGCTGTACAATGTGCTTCCCGAAGCCTGTCATGGATTGAATCATAGATGTATGATAAATTTTGCCAAAGGTAACCAAAATAGGTTACTGGCACTTTAAAGATTCTACCTGGCAAATGGTGAAAGGGAGTTAATTCAACTCCCTTACCCAAATATTTCTAAAGCTCACCCTACTGTTGTCCCCATGATCCTGAAGCCTAAGCGGCCCCTTTCCATGTGGTGGGTTTTTGGGCCAACCAATGTAAGGAGTAGTTCCTTTGATCTCTACATGATCTTGTACCAAAACACCATTATGTATCACCGTAAGGGTTCCGGATTTTACTTTTTGACCTTTTTCAAACTCGGGTGCGTGGTAAATAATATCGTAGGTATTCCATTCCCCAGTGGGCACGGAAGCCATAGCCAGGGGTGTATGCTGTTTATAAATGGAGGCAACTTGCCCATTTACATAGGTATCGTTATCATTATTGTCCAACACCTGGACCTCGTAGAGCCCGTTCAGAAAGATTCCACTATTTCCTCTATTCTGACCATCCCGCTGTACTTCGGCAGGTGATTTCCATTCAATATGTAACTGAATGCTCCCAAAATTCTGCTTGGTCACAATATCGCCCGTTTTATCCTTCACGGTCATACTGCCATCCTTGTTCAAAACCCATTTGGCATCAGTGCTGTCCGCAGCACTCATCCACTTATCCAAAGAAGTCCCGTCAAACAAGACAATGGCATCGCTTGGCGGTGCACCATTCTCACCAGGGGTCACTTTTGGCGGAACAGGTTTATACAATTCGGTCGCTTCGGGTTTTGTGGGCTCTACTTCCTGAGCATTGATATAGAAACCTGTCATCATGGCAACTACACCCAAAGTATATCTCAATCTTTTCATGCTACAACTCTTTAATCTTGATATTTCTGAATGCTACTACATTCCCATGGTCCTGCAGTCCGATTTTACCTGTTTTAAAGGCGGCAAAATCTTCCCAGTCCGTAAATTTGGAGTTGGCTATCAATTCATCCCACTCTGGACCTTCCACCGGGAATTCAACAATCTTGGTGCCGTTTTGAATCACATGACCCTGCTTGGTCTTATGATTGATCATCAATTCCACGGAATTCCATTCGCCTGCCGGCTTTACCACCTTTTCGGATGGTGGAACAATGTCGTACAAAGATCCGGCCAAACGGTCTTCACCATTCTTTGCATCAGGATGTCTTTCATCATCCAAAACTTGTATCTCCGGCCCGGTAACGTACGGCTGGCCATATTCCTCACCTTCCTTTACTCCCCAAAAGAATCCACTGTTGCCCCCTTCGGCAATCTTCCAATCCATGGTAAGTACAAAATCGGTAAACTCCTCATCGGTAACCAAGTTGTAGTTGGCACCTTCGGGGCGTTCCTCTGGCGGATAGAGCACCATGGCCCCATCTTCAATTTTCCAAGGCTCGGTAACCTCGCCCCCATTGTACATGTGCCAGCCATCAAAGTTGGTCCCATCAAATAGGGTAATCCATTCAGATTCTTTTTCTTCAACAACTTCCGTCATTTCTTCTTGAACCTCTTCTTTGTTTTCCTTTGGTTTGTCCTTACAGGCAAATACTGCTGCAAGAGCTATAAACAACAATGGTTTTTTCATAATCCTAATATGTTTTTAAGTTTTTGTTCATCGATATCCGCTCCAGCGAAATCATCAAATGTTTTTGTGGTTGCTTCTATAATATGGTCTTGAATAAATTTAGCGCCTTCGCGAGCTCCTTGTTCAGGGCTCTTGATACAGCATTCCCATTCCATTACGGCCCATACATCGCATCCGTATTGGGTCAGTTTGGAGAAGATTGTCTTAAAATCTATTTGTCCATCCCCCAAAGAACGGTATCTGCCTGCCCTATCGCCCCAATCGTTGTAACCGCCAAAGGCTCCCTTTTTTCCAGTTGGATTAAACTCGGAGTCCTTCACGTGGAAAGATTTTATAAACTCATGATAGTGGTCAATGTAGGTAATATAATCCAACTGCTGAAGTACGAAGTGACTCGGGTCGTACAAAATATTCACTCTTTTGTGGTTGCCGGTAGCTTCCAAAAAGCGTTCAAAAGTATCACCATCGTGCAGGTCTTCGCCGGGGTGGATTTCATAACATACATCCACGCCTTCTTCATCAAAATGGTTAAGGATGGGCATCCACCTATTGGCCAACTCTTCAAAACCCATCTCTACCAATCCAGCCGGTCTTTGCGGCCATGGGTGAGCGGTGTGCCAAAGCAAGGAACCTGAAAATGTGGCATGGGCCTTAAGTCCAAGTCTTCGGCTTGCCGTAGCGGCTTTTTTAACGGTTTCTATCGCCCATTTTGTGCGCTCTTTTGGTTTTCCGTGCAATGCTTCGGGTGCAAAATTGTCGAACATGATATCATAGGCAGGATGTACCGCTACCAATTGCCCTTGCAAATGAGTGGAGAGCTCGGTAATCTCCAAGCCATAAGAATTTACCTTTCCTTTAAGCTCATCACAGTAATCTTGGCTTTCGGCCGCTTTGTCCAAATCTATCAGGAAGGATTCCCAAGTTGGTATCTGAATCCCTTTGTAGCCTAAATCTGAGGCCCATTTGCACATACCGTCCAAAGTATTGAACGGAGGTTGATTGTCCACAAATTGCGCTAGGAATACGGCCGGTCCTTTAATTGTCTTCATTTAGTTAAAATTTAAGGAATTAGGAAATCCCAAATTAATTGGGATTTATCTTTTATATTTAAGAAAAAAACTATGCTATTTTTAGGTCTCATGTAGAAAAACATAAATATAGGGATTAGCTAACAATTAAAACAACATTAAAGTGATTGAAAACAAAGTTTATGATGCCATTGTTGTAGGAACGGGCATAAGTGGCGGTTGGGCCGCCAAGGAATTATGCGAAAACGGACTCAACGTATTGGTATTGGAACGAGGGCCCATGGTAAAGCACATCGAAGATTATAAAACCATGAACGACGACCCTTGGGATTATACCTTTAAAGGAGAGCTCTCCCGAGAGGACAAAGAAAAATATCATAAACAGCTTAGGGTCGGATGGGCCCCAAAAGAGGACGTAAAACACTTTTTTGTGAACGATTTGGAGCATCCCTACCAAGAAACCAAACGTTTTGACTGGATCAGGGGCTACCAAGTCGGGGGAAGATCTTTGACTTGGGGCAGGCAGAGCTACAGGTGGAGCGACATAGATTTTGAAGCAAACGAGAAGGAGGGTATTGCCGTGGATTGGCCGGTGCGTTATAAAGACATTGCTCCTTGGTATGATAAAGTTGAGTCCTACATAGGCGTTAGCGGACAGGCTTTGGGTCTCAAACAACTACCCGATGGAATTTTTCAGCCCCCCATGGAACTTAATTGTGTTGAAAAGGAGCTCCAGGAGTCGCTGAGTAAAAAGTTTGATGATGGTCGCTTGCTTACCATTGGGCGTGCTGCCCATATTACAGAAAACACCACCGAATTTGAAGGTCGTGGGCCTTGCCAGCACCGAAGCCGTTGTTGGAGAGGATGCCCTTTTGGCGGTTATTTCAGTAGCAACTCATCAACTTTGCCAGCTGCAGAACGAACCGGAAACTTGACCTTGAGACCAAATTCCATTGTACATGAAGTGGTATATGATGAAAACAGGAACAGGGCGACCGGCGTTAAAATCATAGATGCGGAAACGCATGAAAAATTGGAATTCAATAGTAAGATTGTATTTCTTTGCGCCTCTTCCATGGCATCGGTGGGTATTCTGCTTCAATCAAAATCCAATAGGTTTCCCAATGGAATGGGGAACGAGCACGACCAGCTAGGAAGGAACATTATGGACCACCACTACCAGTTGGGAGCATCGGCCAAAGTAGATGGACATTTGGATAAATACTACAAGGGTAGAAGACCCAACGGGGTTTATATTCCGAGATTTGTTAATTTGGACGAGAAAACCAAACGGCCCGATTTCCTTCGAGGTTTTGGGTATCAAGGTGGTGCCAACAGGGGCGATTGGTCGGAAATGGTAGCGGAAATGGGATATGGCAAGGCACTTAAGGAGGCTATATTACAACCTGGGGGTTGGGAAATTGGATTAAGCGGCTTTGGAGAAATGCTACCCTACCATGACAATCGCGTAACATTGAGCAAAGAGAAAAAAGATCAATGGGGACTGCCCCAATTGGATTTTGATGTTGAATTCAAGGAGAACGAATATAAGATGCGGGAGGCCATAAAAGAGGAGGGCGTGGCAATGTTGAAAGCGGCAGGTTTTAAGAACATTTCCACGTACGACAGAGAAACCGGTCCCGGTCTGGGCATTCATGAAATGGGTGGGGCACGCATGGGCCACGACCCAAAAACCTCCGTGCTGAACAAACATAACCAATTACATGCGGTTCCCAATGTTTATGTTACCGATGGTGCTTTTATGACATCATCAAGTTGTGTAAACCCGTCTTTGACCTATATGGCATTTACGGCAAGGGCCGCCAACCATGCCGCAGAACAGTTCAAACAAAATAAATTTGCTTAAAACCTACTTATGGAAAATGCTTCAGCCCGAAATCTTTGGGGCGATTTTTTGGATGCCCATTTGGAGTTTGCTTCTGAGGACGCACCAAAGGTGATTCACTTTTGTGATAATGAAAAAGATGCCGACTTGTGCGCGGATTTGATCTGCAAAGAAACCAAAAGGGCAACAACGCATTCCCTAAAAGGGATACAGCTCCGCAATGAAGCGTTACCAAAAATCGGGGATTTTTATGTGGTAACGGATTGGAACGGGGATGCCAGGTGTATTATTCGGACCACCGCGGTTAAGCTTCTTCCCTACTTCAGCATCAGGGAAGAGCATGCCCGTTTGGAAGGTGAAGGCGATAAAAGCCTCGACCATTGGAAAAAAGTCCATTGGGAGTATTACACCCGGGAACTATCTGAATTAGGGACCAAACCTACCGAAAGTATGATAGTCGTATTTGAACAGTTTGAGATGCTGTACAAAAAATAATGGCTGCCCATTGGCAGCCATCATCTATGTTTTTTGAATGGGTCAGGATTTAATCCATATCCACCCAAATGTTACCTTGTTTATGGGATGCTACCGTGTTCTCTATAAAATTTAGACCACGTACACCGTCCATCATTGTAGGGAATTCACCATCATTGTATTCTTCACCACGAATGGCTCTTGCAACACCTAGGTAGATATTGGCCATAGAGTCAAAAATACCTTCTGGGTGTCCTGGAGGCAACTTGGTTCCATCCAAAGACAGTTTGGAATTGTACTCATGTCCCGGTTTGTAAACCTGCAACGGTTCCGGATCATTCAACTTGTAGAGGTAATTAGGGTTTTCCTGTTCCCATTTCAACCCTCCTTTTTCACCGTAAATGGCTATGGTCAGATTGTTTTCCTCTCCAGTGGCCACTTGACTTGCCCTGATGACCCCTTTTACGTTTTTGTCCATACGGATAAGGGCGGTACCATCCATGTCCATCACATTGTCATCGTACATGTAGTTGAAGTCGCAAAGCAAGGATTGCACCTTAAGACCAGTGGTATATTCTATCATGTTAAAGGCATGTACGCCGATATCTCCCATACAAGAACTGATTCCAGCTTTTTTGGGGTCGAGCCTCCATACGGTTCCACGCTTTTCCTTATCGTGGATAATGGGGTTCATCCAACCTTGATAATATTGCGCATCAACTTTGTGTACTTTCCCAATAACACCGTCCTTTATCATCTCGCGCATTTGACGCACCATCGGATAACCTGTATACGTATGTGTTACGGCAAATACCTTTTTGACCTCTTTAAGGGTCTCTTGAAGGATTTTGGCCTCTTCATATGTCGTGGTCATCGGCTTTTCACAGATGACATGGAAACCATTGTCCAAAAGTTTTTTTGCCATTGGAAAGTGCAAGAAGTTAGGCGTAAGAATGGAGCAAACTTGAATACGTTCGTCTTCTGGAAGCTTCATTTCTTCTTCTATCAATGTATCAAAATCTTTATAGATACGATTGGTTGGAATATCAATTTCCTTGGCAAAGGCTATACTTTCACTATGGTCTGGGTTAAACACAGCACCAACAATCTCGTAATTATCATTAATGAAGGCTGCCACCCTGTGCAGCACACCAATAAGCGAATCCCCTCCTCCTCCGAGAATTCCAAGTCTAATCTTTTTAGGCATTTTTATTGTTTTATTTTCTAATTATACTACTTCTTCTGTATGGCCCTGCGGCACTCTTCTTTCTTCCAATTTCTTACGGAATACGAACAATATGGAAAACAGAATCAACACTGCCAACGGAAAAAACATCATTTTCCCTAAGGTTGCCTTTCCCGCTGCCAATTCCGCCACCTCATCGGCAAGTCCAGATGAAACTGCCGTTTCTTTTGCAGTGTCCAACCACCCACCGATTACCGGTTGCCAAATGGCCGTGGAGAACATTCCCGCACCCCCTACCAAGGACATCCCCAATGCCCCTGTTTTCGGAAGATATTCCGAGGTAAACCCTATCATGGTAGGCCAAAAATAACAAACTCCCAACGCAAAAAGAACGGCTGCCAAATAAATCATTGAACCTTCGGCAACACTCATGCTATACACTGCTGCAGTCGTTATCAATGCGGACATCACTAAAACCCCAATGGGATTGAGCCTATGTACAATGGGCCCGGCAAAATATCTTCCTATTGCCATAATGCCCGTGACCATGGCCAAGACCAGCATTGGACTAGCCCCGGAATTACCCAAAATTCGTTCCACCCATTGTTGAGGGCCAAATTCTGAAATTGCGGTAAGGGTCATACATACCATTATAAAAATGAACAAAGGGTCGGCAAGACCTTTGATGTTCTTGGTGGTATCCGTTTCGATATGTTCGCTTTCTGGAAACTGTTGCTTAAAGAACATATATCCGTAAATAAGTGTAGGGATCAACATTACCGCAATCTGCAATTGCCATCCCATTCCGAAATCTGTCATGAACTTGGAAATAAGTGATCCAATCACGATACCGCCCGGAAACCATACATGGAACCTGTTCAACATGGCCGTACGGTTTTTAGTGAACATATCGGCAATCATAGGATTACAGGCCGCCTCTACAGAACCATTTGCAAAACCTATAAAGAATGTGGATATGATCAGGGTCCAAAAACCTCCTGCCATCATCGTCATGACCAAGCCAATAAGGTGGCATACAAATGCCGTTACCATGAGTTTGCGAGCTCCAATTTTATTGTATAGCAACCCACCAAAGATCATGGCAATCGGGAACCCGAAGAGACCCATACTGTTTATCCAGCCCAACTGTTGGTTGGAAAGCATAAATTCCTCTCCTAGCTGGGTCAATATACCCGCCCTGATGGCAAAGGTCATGGATGTAACCACCAGTGATATACAGGCCGCTACAAATAGCTGATTCTTGTTTACGTTTTTCATGTTTGTTTCGGTTAATTGTGGTTTAATCTATAAATCTTATGTCTCTTCTTGTTTTTATCATATTGAATCAAAGGATGTCCGAGCATGTGCATTCTCGGTTGCCTACGATTTATATTCGACTTTCTCGTTCTTGAATATTAGTGCAAATAGGATAAATACGACTGCTGCGAACGCTGCTGGATAAATCCAGATACTCTCCCAAGCATGGGCACCATCTTCCATGGTAAGTGAATCTGTAATTTGTCCTGCAATCCAGAAACCTATGAGCATTCCCACTCCATAAGTGGCCAATGTAATCAACCCTTGAGCGGCACTCTTGTACTTTTCCCCTGCTTTGGTATCCGTGTAAATCTGTCCGGATACAAAGAAAAAATCATAACAAATTCCGTGCAGTGCAATTCCAAGAATCAGCATAAACGACAATTCATCCGCATTACCATAGGCAAAAAGCAGGTAACGAACCGTCCAGGCCAACATACCAACCAATATGGTCTTCTTAAATCCAAATCTGGTAAAAAAGAAAGGTAGTGCGAGGATAAAAAGTGCTTCGGAAATTTGGCCTATGGCCATTTTACCGGTTGGATTTGGCAACCCTATTTCTGCCAAGAACGGATTGGCGTTTTGATAATAGAAAGCCAATGGGATACAAATCAATACCGATGAGATAAAGAACACCAAAAAATTTTTGTTCTTCAAGAGTTTCAATGCTTCAAGTCCCAACACATCAGAAATGGTCACTTTTTCGTCTTTGTCCACCTTTGGTGGTGTTTTGGGAAGTGTAAAACTGAAAAGCCCCAAAATTGCCGAAGCGATTCCTGCCATCAAAAATGTATTTTTAAGCATTCCCGCTTCCAAGGCTTCGGGAGAGTCCCAAACAAAAAGATAGCTGATGACCAATCCCGCAACAATCCATCCAATGGTTCCAAACACACGGATGTTCGAAAACTCCTTTGCCGGGTCTTTCATTTGGTTAAAGGAAATGGAATTCACCAAAGCCAATGTTGGCATATACAAAATCATGTATCCCAACACATAGGGGTAGAAAGCAACAAAATCCTCTGACTGATACATCTGGTACATTAAAAAAGCACCAATAAGGTGCAGTACTCCTAAAATTCGTTCGGCATTAAAATATCTGTCGGCAATCAGTCCTATAATGAACGGGGCTATGATAGCGCCCCAAGATTGTGTGGAAAAAGCCATTGATGACTGCCCTGCAGTTGCTTCTAGATTATTCCCTAGGAATGTTCCCAAGGTAACAAACCAACCTCCCCAGATAAAAAACTCGAGGAACATCATAAAGGATAGTTGGAATTTGGTCTTAATATTCATTGTTGGTATTCAAAAATTAGTAATTATCGTTTGTAATGCACATAGTCCAAAGGCTCGGGCACTATCCCCGCATTTCTCAACTCCATCATAATTTGCCCTCTATGGTGCGTGGAATGATTGATGATATGAAAAAGGATGTCCTCCAGTTTATTTGAAAAATTCTTTCCTGTACTGTTGGTATATTCCACTCGTTTATCAAAAGTATCCGTGCTGGATACAATTTCAAAGGAAGTTCGTTGATTTTCGTAATGAATGTCTTCCCATGTATCTACCTCATGCAGGTCCCAGACTCCAAATTCAGTTGGGGATTCCAGTATCCTTTGGTTCCAAATATGATGGGCATTGAGTATATGACTAAAAAGTCTAATGCAGTTGTCCGGAACCTGGCCCGGACCACTGCATTGTTCAATTATTTTTTTGTTACAATAAAAATTGTAATCGAAGAGCTGTTGTAAAAATCCCTTCATCTACCCATTTATATTTAGTAGTACTATTCCAGTACTTTTTCCAAAAGTTTCTTGGTTGCCAATATTCCCTCTTCTTCGCTAAGTTCAGAACCTTCGTACTCCACTCCCACATAACCTTCGTATCCAGCCTCGATAACAATATCCATGAGTCTTTCAAAATCAATGACGGTTTCATTACCGTTCTCATCAAAATTGTAGGACTTGGCGCTAACACCTTTGGCATAGGGCATCAATTCTTTTACCCCTTTATATTTGTCGTACTCTTCCAAACATTCTGATGAATAGTAGTCGCCTGCTTCTCTTTTGATGCAGAAGTTTCCAAAATCTGGAAGCGTACCGCAATTGTCCATGCCCACCTTTTCCATAACTTCGGCCAGCATTTGGGCATTGGAAGATGGCCCTCCGTGGTTCTCTACAATAATATTGATGTTTTTGTCCTTTGCATAAGTGGCCAATTGGGTAAGTCCTGCAACGGAGGCAGGCATCCAAACTTCGGGTTCCATGCTTCCGTTAAGGTTAACCCGGATGGAGTGGCAACCCAAAGCTGCCGCTGCATCCACCCACTTATAGTGGTTTTCCACGGCTTTTGTTCTTTCTGCTTCATCTGGAACAGCGATGTCTCCTTGGCCGTCCACCATGATCAAAAGGTTTTTTAAGCCATATTTTTCACTTTCTGCCTTACTTTTTTCCACCCATTTGGCCATGGCCTCTTCGGAAAAATTGGCAGCTTGCAATTCTTTATAGTATAGTGCACTCACATATTCCAAGCCCTCAAAACCCCATTCACTTGCTTTGGCGGCAAAAGTATAAGGGTCAACTCCCTCTTCAAAGATCATTTTGTGCATGGACCATTGTGCCAAAGAAAGCTTAATGTCCGGTTTGGCTTGCTCTTCTGCTACTGCCTCCGTAGCGGATTCCTCTGCTGTTTCCTTCTTTGAATTCTCTTTACAGGAATAAAATCCTAAAAAAGCCACGGCAATAAGTGTGACAATACTTTTCTGTGCTAAACTACTTCTGTTCATATTTTTACGTTAGTTAATTTCGTGCGGAATCCAAAAACTACAACGTTATAGTGCTGAATTCTCAATAAACATAGGGATTAAATGTAGAAAATTAATTTAATAATTAATACATTTAGCAAATAAACAATCCGAATAAATGAGTAAATTTTATTACAATCAGGAGCAGGAATCCTACGATGCCATAGTGGTAGGTACGGGTATCAGCGGTGGTTGGGCTGCAAAAGAGTTGTGCGAAAACGGTCTCAAGACTTTGGTCTTGGAGCGTGGCCCCATGGTAAAACACCGTGAAGATTACCCTACGGCCAATATGGACGATTGGGATTTTAAGCATGCGGGCAGAGCAACCCGAGAAGACGTTAAGCAACAAGAGAAACAATCCAGAACCGGTTATACCACCGGTGCAGCTTCAAAGCATTGGTTTGTAAACGACTTGGACCATCCATACAACGAGACCAAACGTTTCGATTGGATGAGAGGTTACCACGTAGGTGGACGTTCTATTATGTGGGGACGACACAGCTACAGGTGGAGCGACATTGATTTTACTGCAAACAAAAACGAAGGAATCGCCGTTGATTGGCCAGTACGTTATAAGGATATAGCTCCTTGGTACGATAAAGTTGAAAGTTATATCGGGGTATCCGGTGAAAATTTAGGTCTGCCTCAACTTCCCGACGGACAGTTTGAGCCCATGATGGAACTCAACTGCGTAGAGGACCATGTAAGGGGCAAGGTTGCCGAACACTTTGGTGGCCGTGTGATCACCGCAGGTAGGGTAGCCCACATTAACAGTGACAAGCAATTTGATGGTGACGGCCGCGTTCGTTGTCAATTTAGGAACCGTTGTATCAGAGGATGTCCTTTCGGAGCATATTTTAGCAGTGTTTCTTCTACATTGCCAGCCGCCGAAGCTACTGGAAATATGACTCTTAGGCCTGATTCCATTGTACACGAGGTCATTTACGACCCTAACACCAAAAAAGCCACAGGAGTAAAAGTCATCGACAGGGAAACCAAAGAAGAGTTTGAGTTCAAGGCAAAAGTTATCTTCCTTTGTGCCTCAGCCATAGCATCTACTTCTATTTTGATGCAATCCAAATCGGATAGGTTCCCTAATGGATTAGGAAACGACTCCGGAGAATTGGGCCATAATGTTATGGACCACCATTTCTTGGTTGGTGCATCAGGTAAATTTGATGGTTACGAAGACAAATACTACAAGGGTAGAAAACCAAACGGAATCTACATCCCAAGATTTAGAAACCTTGGCGGTGATTCCGATATGAAAAACTTTAAACGTGGTTATGGTTACCAAGGAGGTGCCGGCAGGGGAAATTATGAAGAATTGATTGCGGAAGCTTCGTTTGGTAAAGATTATAAGGATGCTATTCTTACCCCAGGAGGCTGGACAATGAACATGCTCGCGTTCGGTGAAACTTTGCCTTACCATGACAATAAAATGACCTTGGATTACGACAAGAAAGACAAATGGGGACTTCCCACGGTTACTTTTGATGCGGAAATTCGTGAGAATGAGCTGAACATGAGAAAAGACATGCAAGACCAAGCGGTTCAAATGCTTGAAAAAGCAGGTGCAAAAGACATTACCCCTTACGATGCGCCATATGCCTTAGGACTTGGTATACACGAAATGGGTACCGCAAGAATGGGCCGAGATCCAAAGACTTCCGTTGTAAATGGCAACAACCAAGTGCACGGATGTGAGAACGTATATGTTACCGATGGCGCCTTTATGGCATCTGCAAGTTGCGTAAACCCATCGTTGACCTATATGGCATTTACAGCAAGGGCCGCCAACCATGCAGCCCAAGAACTTAAAAAAGGAAATATATAATGGAAAGAAGATCAGCACTTAAAAATATGGGATTGGCCTTCGGTTACGCCGTGGCCACACCAACTTTGTTATCGCTACTGCAGAGCTGTAAGGACAAACCAGCGTATGCTGAATGGGCGCCCAGCTTCCTGGGCAAGGAACAAGGGTATGCCTTGGCGCAAACAGTAGATGTGATTCTTCCCAAAACAGACACGCCTTCTGCAACCGAGGTAAACGTGCATACGTTTATAGATGCCTACTTGGACGAAGTAATGCCATTGGACCAAAGGGAATTTGTGGTCATGAAAATGAACAAGTTCTACGACAAGGTCTTGGCAGATTCCGGCAAAGAATCCTTAATGGACATAGAAGCTATGGATATAGAGCCTGTATTACAAACTTATCTTAGAAAGCGTTCGGACGAAGAGGAAAAGGTACATTCTGAGGCCATAATGAACTATATGCAGGCCATTATGCAAGGAGGTGAGGCTAGTCTGGACGAAGATATTGCACGATTCTCTTTTGCAAACGACCTAAGAGACCTGGCCACATGGGCCTACAAATCTTCCGAGTATGTAGGTGAAGAGGTATTAGCTTATTTGCCAATTCCTGGTGAATACATCGGTTGTGGTGACCTTGAAACCTTGACAGGTGGAAAAGCTTGGTCAATCTAAGGCTTGGATAACATCCATGAAATTAAAAAACCTCCAAATTATTGGAGGTTTTTTTATGTCGGTTTCTAAAAAAATACCCCGGATGTTCTGTTGTGGGGTGAACATTTCCGAGGTATTAAATCAATAAACACTATCACCTGTGCCATTCTAGG
>Ga0114901_1000766_pt1 | contig 20111 bp, 14 predicted proteins | sample MalvireepMed_s16_FD_89686 | JGI IMG/M metagenome (GOLD analysis project Ga0114901, IMG submission 89686) | Marine viral communities from the Global Malaspina Expedition - Malaspina viral metaG DeepMed_s16 | ecosystem: Environmental > Aquatic > Marine > Oceanic | place: Mediterranean Sea... | reverse complement strand
TTTAATATAACTTAACCATTATAACTAATTAAAAAAACTTTACCTATCTTTAATATATCTAAAGCGTACACTTAATGAGTCGCATATTTTGATAATATGCTATATATCGATAAAATAGCATTTAGCACATTGACTAAGTTATCTTTATTTATTGAGCTTGTCTCTTGATGAGTATCATATCAGTGTATCTTCAAACTTAGGTGAGCTTCACCTTACCCATTTTGCCCTCGCCGCGCTCAGTCAAATAGCGCATCACTGGCGACGCTAATAGTAGCTCTTGTGCGCTTTTTGCTGCTTGCTCCAGTCGTAACTTCTGGCGACTTTCAGGCGTCTTGTCTGCAGTTTTCTGGGCACTATCGTCTATCTCTAAACTGATATCTGCTTGCGTAAACTGTTGTTTCAACGTCGCCGCCAGCTGCTGAAAAGTAGCTTGCAAATGCTTACTATCAATACTAGTCACAAAAGCAGATGGACCATCACACAGACCCGTCATCATACCTTGACGAGCTAAAGCGAGCTCATCTGAGGCTAGAATATCCTCTTCGCGCGCCGTCTGTAACCAGTAGTCCCACTTCTCAGGCGTCCACTCGCCGACTAATTCTTGCGGTGCACAGCGCAATAATGCTCTAGGATCATCGACTGCTAAATGAGAGGAATGTTGAATATTTTGCGAGCTGGTTTGTTGTAAGCCTTCAGTAGCTTCAAGATTAGCGCTAGGCTGTAGCTGGGCAGCAGCCTGACTCTCTTTTTCAGCAGCAGTTACTGACGAATCACTAATCTCAACCGCTGCGTTATCGAACCCTTGTTCCTGATCGTGTGTTGATTGAATTTCAGGTTCAGGTTCAGGTTCAGGTTCAGGTTCAGGTTCAGGTTCAGGTTCAGGTTCAGGTTCAGGTTCACTAAAGGCTGCGATTAGTGGCTGAGCAACGTCAACAGGGTCGTCATCTATATATTGTTTTTGCTCTGACGTTGGCTCATAGTCAGACTGACTCTCAGTGTTAGTGTTTTTGACGTCTTGCTCATCATCGCTTGGATGAAGAGCGCTCTTATGCTCGATCTCATAGGACGTTAAGTTCTGATTTGAGGTGACAATATGATCTACTGAGGGCATTGAAGCCGTCGCAGTCTCATCATCATTATTACTAGGTATCACTACTTCATCAGTCGGCAGCGGACGAAACGCCAGCAGGCGCAAAATACACATCTCAAGCGCTTGCATAGGAGTGCTCGCAAGCTTAATACCTTCACGAGCTTGCACCACAATCTCATAATACAGCTGTAATACATCAGGGCTAATACGCTGCGCTAACTCATTGATCGTTTGCGCTTGTGTCTCATTAACGTTTAGAGCCACCTCAGGCAACAGCTGAGTCAACGCCAATTGATGTAGCAGCTCAGCCAATCCATCGAACATACTAGTAGCGTCAACCATTTGCGCGCGCATCTGCTCAATGTGTGCAGCTACTGCCGACTTGTCATGATGATAAATATCAGTCACTAAGCGCACTAAGTCTGCAGCATCAATCAAGCCAAGCATAGCGTTGACCGTCTCATCATCAAGCGCGCCTTGCCCAAAAGCAATCGCTTGATCGGTCAACGACATAGCATCACGCACTGAGCCCTTTGCCGCGCTTGCCAACTGCCAAAGCGCCGGCTGGGTGAACGCCACTTGCTCTTGAGTGAGTACCTTAGCCAAATGCTCACAAAGCAAAGTCTGCGGCAAGGGTCGAAGCACAAACTGTAAGCAGCGTGAGATGATAGTGACTGGCAGCTTTTGCGGGTCAGTGGTCGCAAGTAAAAACTTGACATGCTCAGGTGGCTCTTCTAAGGTCTTTAATAGTGCGTTGAAGCTGTGCGTCGATAGCATATGCACTTCATCAATGAGATAAACCTTGTAGCGTCCCTGGCTTGGTGCATAAGGCACATTATCTAATAGCTCACGGGTATCCTCGACCTTGGTACGAGAGGCGGCATCGATCTCGATTAGATCAATAAAGCGGCCCTGATCGATGGCCACGCAGTTGTCGCATACTCCGCAAGGTGTGCTAGTAATACCGGTATCACAGTTTAAGCATTTTGATAAAATGCGCGCGATTGTAGTTTTACCGACACCGCGAGTACCAGTAAACAAATAAGCATGATGCAGACGGTTATAGTCAATCGCATTAATCAAGGCCTGCGAGACGTGGGTTTGCCCTACAAGCTCATGGAAGTTTTTAGGGCGGTATTTTCGTGCTAAAACTTGATACTGTTGCGTCATAATAGTTGCCAATATAGCAGTGCTAAATAAGGGGTACAGAGGTTTATTACAAAGGGATGAGCTCGGTATCGATACTATTTTTCTAGTAATGCATCTTTCTAGTATCCTCTACGCCTAATGCCTGTTTTAGTCCTTCCTATTTGAAAGAATATCTGTTTTTTAGCAAAAAACTATAGAGCGTTCGAAAGTACCGATGAGTCGTTGTTTATAGTGCTTACCTAGAGCAAGTCAATGATTGAGTCAGTGACAGCTATCAAGACTGTGATTTGAGCTCAGCTAATTGCTCATATAAGCGCTGCATTTCTGCATTGATAACACAGCCACTTTGATAGAAAATATCAATCATAACTTCAGTGTTTACGCTATCCTTAGAGTCTCTGTGCTCGACTCCAATCAAGAATAAATCTTCCATTATGGGCTCTTGTAGATGAGCGTTGAGCTCTGCTAATAAATCTTGGTAGTTGCTACGAACCTTATTTGCGCTAAGCGGGCTACTTTCGTATTGTGCGTAAAACACCAGCATATAGTGACAGCCAGAGCGATTATAAGAAGGCTGATGATCGATATAACCATTCCAACGCGATTGCGCATCCTTATACTTATAGTCTAATATTCGCTCGACTAAACTGGCACAAGTATAGAGAGACTCATCGACTAGTAATTCAACTTGTGCTTTGGGCAGAGGCGCTCCTGCCTCATAGTAGCGCTGCACAAGGCTATTAAAAAGCTTATACCACATGTCAGACTTTTTAATGATATCGGCTGATACTTTCTCAATAGATGCGGGTGTCGAAGCGTGCATTATCTCTAGTAAGCGCGGCTCTACCTGCTCTAATAGGTTGTTATCTACTAGCTGCTGTTGTACTTGTAGCGCTTTTTTATAGAAGTCTGATGATTGTAAAAACCCTTCTAACAATGTCGACTCATCATCAAAAGATTGCATCGCTGTCAGATGACTTCGATGAAACTGTAAAAACGCCGTAACATCAGCAGGAGTTTGTAGTTGTCTTAATATTTTACTAAAGTTTTGCAGACTAAATATCTGTAGAATACTTTTTTCATCATCCAGATCTAATACACAATCTTCTGCAAAGAACTGACTACCGTACTCGTACTGCACATCGTGTAACGAGCTATTGGCTTGGGCGCGGCTTTGATTATTTGAATGCTTAATCGTCAAGGACGTTAAACCGATAAAGTATACGGCTTTGTCTGCATTAGCAGGACTTTGCCTATCAATCAGACTATGGTTGCTTGAGTAGACCTGCGCATGGCGCTTCATCAGCTGATTAACGACATCCTTTCTCCAAACTCTTACCTGCGAGGCGTCTATATCGTACTGACTGACCTCAGCGGTGACTTCATTCACCAATACATAAAACACCGCTTCGGAGAATTCAAAAACAAAGTCATAGCCCTGAAAATAGTCTCTGCTAGTCGTGTTTTTAGCACTGATTTGATATAAAGATAAAAAACTTTGAAGAATCAGGGTTTGCCAAGGTGAAGCGCTATGCGAATTTTCCATAATATTCCTATAAATGATATCCCTATAAATAACATCCTTAAAATCGCTACTTGTGACTGCTGCTTGTAACTAAGGAGCATAAGGTAGTATCGAATACTTTCCTAAATGACTAATCACAAGCATTTCTTAGAAACTAAATTTTAGAAACTAAATTTTAGAAACTAACGATTATTATATCGTTAATTAAACTTTATAGTAGATTAATGTCTAATAAGCAACGCGTTACGCACCTAACTTCACGGGCTTTATCTCAGACTAGTCTTCGATTTTGCGGCGCATATGCGGGAACAATATTACATCGCGAATGCTAGCTGAGTCGGTAAATAGCATCACTAAACGATCGATACCAATACCCTCGCCTGCCGTTGGCGGTAAACCATAGGATAAAGCTTCTATATACTCTTCATCAAAATGCATCGCCTCATCATCGCCTGCGTCTTTTTCAGCGACTTGACCACGGAAACGTTCCGCTTGATCAGCAGGATCGTTTAGCTCGCTAAAACCGTTCGCCAACTCTCGGCCACCGATAAACAGCTCAAAGCGGTCAGTAATCTCAGGGTTGTCATCATTACGGCGTGCCAGCGGTGAGGTCTCTGCTGGATATTCAGTAATAAAAGTCGGCTGACGCAATTGATGCTCAGCAGTTTCTTCAAAGACGATAGTTTTAAGTTTACCAACACCAAAGACATCATTTACCGGTTGTTTTAACGTATTTTCGACATAGTCAGCCAGATAGTCACGATCATCGATACGAGCCATATCAAAGCCTTCGGCATATTGAGCAATCGCATCGGACATCGATAAGCGCGCAAACGGTGCTTTGAGACTAATAGCTTCGTCTTGATAAGTCAGCTCAGTAGTGCCCAAAATATCAATCGCTAACTTATGGAATAAACGCTCGGTCAAATCCATTAGGTCATGATAATCAGCATAGGCTTGATAAAATTCAATCATGGTGAATTCAGGATTATGGCGAGTCGATACGCCTTCATTACGAAAACTGCGGTTAATCTCAAAGACTTTTTCAAAACCGCCAACGACTAGGCGCTTGAGATATAGCTCTGGAGCGATACGTAGATATAATGGCATATCTAAAGCATTATGATGAGTCTCAAACGGACGGGCTACTGCGCCGCCTGGTATCGGATGCATCATTGGCGTCTCAACTTCCATAAAACGCTCATTCAGCATAAACTGGCGGATGCCGCTAATCACTTGGCTGCGAATCATAAAAGTATCGCGCGTCGACTCATTGGTCATCAAGTCTAAATGACGATTACGGTACCGCGCTTCGATATCAGCGAGACCGTGGAATTTATTCGGCATTGGTCGTAGCGCTTTGGTAAGTAGAGTAAACTCTTCGATATGTACATAAAGATCGCCTTTACCTGAGCGGCCGATATAGCCTGACACCCCAACGATATCACCTAGATCTAATGATTTTATGCTGGCGCGCGTCTCTTCATCTAGCTCTTTACGAGCGACATAAAGCTGAATGCGGCCTGTCATATCTTGAATAACAATAAACGAGCCGCGGTTGAGCATGACGCGTCCTGCAACATTCACTTGCGTCTTCTCGCCATTCGCCGCTTTTTCTTCTATCTCTTGCTTATCAATGCCTTTAAAGGCCGTTTGCAAATCTTGTGCATAGTCAGTGCGCTTAAACTGGTTGGGATAAGGGGTCTTACCAGAAGCGCTAATATCATCAAGCTTAGCTTGCAGTTGCGCGATAAGTTCGTTAGCTTCCTCGGCAGTAGGCGCTTGTTCTTGTTGGTTTTGGTTATTTTTTGACATAACATTCTCAAATTTGATGGGTTTTGTTCTTGTTGGACACTTCTAACACTATGACACTAGATTAAAACGGTTAAGTTAAAAAGCACGGGTTGAAAAACACTAGGATAAAACCTAGCCTGCGCTTATCACTTAGCTTATAGACAATAGGATGGTACTACTCACCGCCAATACTCGCCATCAGATCAGCCTGATGCTCGCGTAGTAGCGCATCTAAAAGCTCATCTAAATCACCTTCCATGATGGAGTCTAGCTTATAAAGGGTCAAGTTAATACGGTGATCGGTCATGCGCCCTTGCGGGAAGTTATAAGTACGAATGCGCTCACTACGATCGCCACTACCAACAAGGTCGCGGCGCATCTCATCTGCCGTATCGACCTGTGCTTGTACTTTGGCTTGCTGAATACGTGAGATCAGCATTTGCATCGCTTTAGCGCGGTTTTTATGTTGGCTTCGCTCTTGCTGACACTCGGCGACTACCCCAGTAGGAATATGCGTTAAGCGTACTGCTGAATCAGTAGTGTTAACGTGCTGACCACCGGCGCCGCTAGCTCGGAACGTATCCATCTTAATATCCGCTGGATTAAGATCGACACTGTCATCAATCTCAACCTCTGGCATCACTGCTACCGTACACGCTGAGGTATGCACTCGGCCTTGGCTTTCGGTCTCAGGTACTCGCTGTACACGGTGCGCGCCTGATTCAAACTTTAGACGACCATAGACACTATTGCCTGATATGCGGCTAATGATTTCTTTATAGCCGCCATGCTCACCTTCATTAGCAGACAGCACTTCGACAGTCCAGCCTTGATTTTGTGCGTATTTTTGGTACATACGAAACAGATCGCCTGAGAATATAGCCGCTTCATCACCGCCAGTACCAGCGCGAATCTCTAGGAACGCGGGCACTTTGTCATTAGGGTCTTTTGGTAGCATCATGACGTTGAGATCTTCTTCCATCTTGGCGATGGCGGCGCGAGCACTATCAATCTCATCTTGCATCATCTCTTTCATTTCAGGGTCTGATGCATCCTCAAGCATCATTTGCGCATCAGCTTGATCCGTTTCAGCACGGCCATAATTGAGCCACAAAGTCGTAATTTCCATCAAGTCGCTATGCTCAACCGACAGCTCACGGAATTTATTATTATCGCTGATGACATCAGGGTCAGATAATAAAGCGGTGACCTCTTCATAACGGTCTACCATTTGGTCTAAACGCAGGCGTAAGGATTCTTTCATAAAAGATCTTTTTATTAGCTAAGTAAAATAAGAGAGCAATTATAGCAAATTTTTACCCTTATATTAAAAACACTCAGTAATCTTCTTGTTTAAAGCTAAAACCAAAAAAATAGCTAAGAGTGCTCTTAGCTATTTTTAAAAATATAAGTACGAAACTGAGTAGGCTTACTAAGCTTAGTAAGATTAGTGAGCTTACTCAGTTTAATTACGTTTTACACTTTACGCACCAGTACCGAACCGATTGAGTAACCAGCGCCAAACGAGCAGATGACGCCCAAATCGCCCGATTGTAGCTGATCTTTATAGCGGTGGAAAACAATCATCGGGCTTGCCGAGCTGGTATTAGCAAATTCGTCGATAACACTTGGCACGATGGCTTTGTCCGCATCACGCCCAACGACAGTACGCAAGATTAAATCAAGCATATTGGCATTGGCTTGGTGGAGCCACATCATCTTCACATCATCCGCTGATAGCTCGTTTTCTGTTAGATGTTCGGTGATAATCTCTGAGACTTTCGGACAAACTTCACGGAAGACTTTACGGCCATTTTGCAAAAACAGCTTGTCAGTAACCGGTGCTTTAAGATCTGGATACATCTCAGTCTCAGCCGCCAAGTACTCGGAGCGATCCATAAAGCCGTATTCGTTTTTGATGTTGGTTGAGAACTGGGTAAATAGCTTAGAATTTAGAATCTCATAGCCTTTAGGAGTGTCTAATTCCTCAACAATACTAGCGGTTGCCACATCACCAAAGATAAAATGGCTGTCACGGTTACGCCAGTTCAGATGCGCTGAGGTAATCTCGACGTTGACGACGGCGACGCGCTTAGCCAGTCCTGAGATAATTGAGCCGTGCGCTTGTGACAGACCAAAAGTGGCGGCACTACAAGCGACGTTCATGTCATAAGCGAAACCGCCTACCATGCCGATAGCGTTTTGAATCTCGATGGCGACGGCAGGATAAGTGCGCTGAAAGTTCGAACAGGCTAGAATAATACCGTCTAGATCATTCGCCTCAAGTCCAGCGTCCGCTAGGGCGTCGTTCAATGCCGCCACGCCCATCTCTGCCATAACCGATAGCTCTTCGCCAAGCTTACGATAAGGGATAACGGGCGCCATGATCTCAGGGTCAAGGATGCCATCTTTTTCCATCACATAACGGGATTTGATGCCTGAGACTTTTTCGATAAACTCAGCCGATGAAGGCTCAAGGGCGGTGATAGTGTCGTTTGCAATCTCGTCAGCATGTTGCTCGTTGTAGTTCTCTACATACTGGTTAAAGGACTCAACTAGCTCTTCATTACTAATGCTATAGGGAGGGATATACAGGCTAGTGCCGGTGATACAAGTCGTCATGATAAGCTTCCTTGTCTACTACTAGGTGTCTTTGATAAGCGTAAAATGGGTAAAATAAGAAGTGGCTATTGCATAACTCTTATTTCAGTGAATAACTGTAAACTAAAACGGTTATTGTTATTATGCCTGATTATTATAATTTTGCTAATAGTTTGTTACAAATAACTATTAACTGCGATGTAACCTTAGGTTTTGCCCGACTCTTGTCTTCAGCTGAGCTATAGTCAATCAATATTAAAAGTGGTACAAGGCAGACGAGTGCAAGTACTACAGTAGTAGGCTAAACGAGTCTAACGCTGTAACACTTTAATAGTGGTTCGACTATATAATAGAGCAACTGAACCTCCCCCTTGATACTGACTCAACTCGACTATACTACTGGAAACCCTGATGGTAGAGATTTTTAATTGGTTTTTTGGTCAATATGCGGACTACTCCACCTTATTTATCAGTCTAGAGCTCATCGCCGTCAGCTGCGGGGTTGCAAGTGTGCTGCTGGCGAGTCGACTCAATGTCTTAGTCTTCCCTATCGGTCTGATCAGTACGGCGATCTTTGTTTATTTGCTATGGCAGTGGCAGTTGTTTGGCGATATGTTTATCAATGCCTATTATACTGTCATGAGCTTGTATGGCTGGTTTAACTGGACAAAAAATAAAGCACAACTTCAGAACCGTGCCAAAAAAGACATTCAGTCTGGCTCCGAGATACAATCTGAGGTACAAGTTGAGCATATTAATAAACAGGATCTGCCGATATTAGCGCTTTTAGCAGTAGCAACTATCGCCTTTGTGGCGCTAGTGTATTATTTTCGGCCTGTTATTAATAATAACTTCAGCTTCGATGGCGTCGTATTAGGCCTTCATCTATTCACTTGGGTAGATTATACCGATATGCTCACCACAGCGCTGTTTTTGATGGCAATGTGGCTGATGGCGCGGCGAAAAATCGAGCACTGGCTACTGTGGATCGTCGCTGACGCTATCTCCGTGCCTTTGTACTTTTATAAAGGCTTTACTTTTACCGCGTTTCAATACGTGATTTTCACACTCATTGCAATTTGGGCTTATTATGAATGGCAACAACGCTATCGCAGTCAATCCACAGTTAAGACAGCATACGCCTGATTCAGTCTTTACTGTTGCTATCTTAGGTGCAGAGAGTACCGGTAAGACAACCTTGTGTCAGGATTTGGCTGAGCATTTCAGTCGTCAAGGGACTAGTGCGTGGGTGCCTGAATATATGCGTGACTACTTGCAAGACAAATGGAACCAACAGCAAGCCACTTGCACTTGGCAGGACTTACTTCCTATAGCCCAAGGTCAAATCAAGCTTGAAAATAAACTCGCTCAGCAAGTCGCGCAAACCGTGCAAACCAACCATACCAACAAGGGCTATTTATTTTGTGATACTAGTCTCTTTGAGATAATGATTTATGCCAATTGGTATTATGGCGACTGCCCGACAGAGCTGACGCAAGCCGCCTTAGCTCATCATTACGATTTAATACTATTAACAGAAGTAGACACGCCTTGGGTCGCTGATGATCTACGTGATAGTCCTTTCGAACGCAAGGCTATTAGTGCACGGTTTGAGGATGAGCTTAATGACTATCACAAAGGGTTTCGGCGTATCGGTGGTGACAGAATGTCGCGAGTACGGCAAGTAGCAGTATGGTTGCAAGAATTAAGCTAATATTGCTTAGGCTATTTATCAAAGATAGCTATTAAGATAACGTCAAAACCTGCCAATACCAGTGCCTCCATTCATTTTCATAATTTTTTCATCTTTCTTGCACCGCTTTTTAGCATGGCTCCTCTACGCTGTTATTTAACTTTACGGACTTGTTATCTGAGTCGCTAGTTAAATCATCAGCTTGAGGACGTTCGCATGCAAAAAACCCTATTTATAAAACTCACTGTCATCGCTAGCCTCTGTGTGCTCTTTGCCATTGGTCTGACGATGTTCAGTAACGTTATTACTGAAAGACAGTACTATGCTGACTCCGTGGTTCGAGAAATCGCCGATCAGCATGTCAACCCACAAGAGATTATTACCCCTTTCATCGCCATTCCGGTCACCACGACACCAGAATGTACAAGCGCTGCTAATAAAGCCAATAAATGTGCGCCGCCCTTCACAACCATAGATACAGTTTTTGCGGCGCAAAGCTTGACGACTCAAAACCTTGACGTCAGTACTGACACTTATCAGCGCGGCATCTATCACGCGACTAGCTATAGTGGTGAAATCACTTTTAAGCAAAGCTATAAGCCGCAGACTGCTATAGAGTCTATTGAGACTGCCGATGTGCAAACCGATATGCCGGATACTATTGCAGTGCGTGACACTATAGCAACGGCGAAGCAGACAATCACGCACTGGAAGCAAGCTAAGCTCATTATTCCGGTATCAGACTTACGCGGCGTGCCCACCTTGCCTACTGTCACAATAGATAAGCAAACTCTAAAAGCCACTTATCCAAGCGTGTCTATGCTCAACGGCTTAAGCTACGTAGAAGTCGCCTTACCACAAAACGCCGTAGCGCAATTAAAAGCCAATGCTACGGCTTTGCCTAATACCGCAAATAGTAATATTAACGCTAACCAAGCTATTGATATTACTATTGATTTACCGCTTGCTGGTATTAGTAACCTAAACACAGTCCCTACCGGCTCAAACTTTGAGCTGAGTATGCAAAGCAACTGGCATGCACCCAACTTTATAGGTAAAGCTTTGCCGAATACTAAAGACTTTAGTGCTGAGGGATTTACTGCTAACTGGCAGAACCAGTACCTGACTGTGGCTAATAATCAATATTTATCGCAGTGCTTGAGCACGGCAAACAATAGCTGCACCGTTGATAGCAGAGCGCGCTTAGACAGTGGCAATCATGCTGATTATGAGGCGGCAGCAGTCGTCGGACAAGAAGCTGCCGGTAGCATAGGTAGCACCAATCACGGCAACCTAAATAGCGTGCGTCTTAATAGCTTTGGGGTCAGTTTCGCAGAACCTAACGATGTTTATTTGCAAACAGAACGTACCATGAAATACGCTCTACTATTAATTTTGATCTCATTTGGCACTTTCTTTTTATTTGAAGTGATTAAATCGAGTCGCATCCATCCGATTCAGTATTTGTTAGTAGGCTGCGCGCTATTGACCTTTTATGTGTTATTACTGCCATTAGCTGAGCAAATCGCTTTTTGGCAAGCTTATGCTATTGCGGGCAGTAGCTGCGTTGGGCTGATCGGTTGGTACACTTATTATGTGCTCGGCGGCGTCAGGCGAGCGGTTATTTTTACCGCTATCTTAGCCGGTCTCTACGCCGCCTTTTATGGCATTCTCACCACTGAAGATCTAAATTTACTGTTAGGTGCGGTCTTCTGCTTTATACTACTTGCCTGCGTAATGATAATGACCCGTAAAATTGACTGGTATAAGATCGCTTGACTTAACACTAAAGAGGCCTCAGTGATAAAAAAAATTGAATTTTATTTAGAAAAGACCATCTTCAATAGTCGTTGGATATTGACACCGTTTTATTTAGGCTTAGTAATAGGTATCTTTTTGCTATTTATTAAGTTCGTACAAAAGCTAGTAGGAATGATGACTTATGTAGTAGACGCCCCAGTATCTGATGTTATTGTAGATATCTTGGTACTAGTTGATATTTCCTTGGTAGCTAGTTTATTGCTCATTATTATCTTTAGCGGCTATGAGATTTTTGTCTCCAAAATTGATACAGGCACAAGCGACGATCGTCCAAGCTGGATGGGAAAAGTGGACTTTTCAGGCCTAAAGCTAAAAGTAATAGGCGCGATAGTTGCTATCTCAGCCATTGATCTTCTCAAGTCGTTTATGGATATATCTAGCAAGATGAGTGATCTCGATACTGATAAGCTCATGTGGAAAGTGATTATTCACATGGCTTTTGTACTCTCAGGTTTATTGTTTGCATTCATGGATAAAATCGTAGGCGACACCAAAAAGCATTAATCAATGTCATTATTTATAGGGCGTGTTGAACATTCACAAATAGGCACTGCTGATCGCTAAAATTGTTCCAGACAAGGCACAAAGCGACGATAATGCAGATGCCTTAGCTAGATTTGCAACGCAGTATGGCGCAATTTTAGCATCAGCCCCAACGATAAAAGCAGGGGACAGGACTCTTTTTTGCCGCTTCATTGGTAAAAATAGACGCTTAGAGCGACTAAGCTTACTATTTTTACCTTCGAATCGTCTAAAAAATAGTCTCTGTCAGTGCCATGGTTGAATGTTCAACACGCCCTAATACTCTAATTCTAAAGGGTTCTCTTGACAGCTACTTTCTATACTATTATTGCCCTTGTAGCTTTCGCTACCAATTCTCTACTATGCCGAATGGCATTGATGGAAGGGGCTATCGATCCTTGGAACTTTACGATTTTACGACTACTGAGCGGCGCTATTTGTTTAGGTATTATCATAATCTTTCATACTCATCGTCTAAAACATCAGACACAAACCGCGACTTCTTTTAACAGCGACTCTAACACTGACAATAATAACGCTACTGTTGCTGCTATTTTAGCGGATAAAGGCAGCTGGCTTAGTAGTGTCAGCTTAGTGGTCTACGCGCTTTGTTTTTCGCTTGCTTATGTGGATCTAGATGCCGGCACTGGGGCGCTCATATTATCTGCTGCTGTGCAACTGACGATGATAGGTTGGAGTATTTACCAAAAGGAGCAATTAACTGTACTGCAGTGGCTTGCGCTAGCTTGCGCGCTGATTGGCTTTGTCTATTTAATGCTCCCTTCAGCAGCCATACCTTCTTTTACAGGCGCTCTGACTATGGCACTTAGCGGTATAGCTTGGGGCATCTATAGTATACGCGGCAAAGCTTGTCTCTCGCCGCTACGAGCTACGGGGTTTAATTTTATCAGAAGCCTAGTCGCTATCCCTTTTTTGTTGATAGTCGCTATCAGCCATTGGGTTGGGATAAGTATACAAGGCGTCGTACTGGCAGTAATATCAGGCGCGATTACTTCTGGCCTTGGCTACTGTATGTGGTATGTGGCTATGCCCTTGTTAAAAAGTACTCAAGCGGCAGTGGTGCAGCTTTGTGTACCGATAATTGCAGCACTAGGAGGTGTTTTGTTTTTGTCAGAAACTCTGAGCTTACGCTTTATTATCGCAAGTATCGTTATTCTAGGAGCAGTATTAGTATTCGTGCTTAATAAAAAGCCTAATAACTATAACGACTCTACTGTCATTGTAGAGTCATAATCGGAGCCTAATTATCCAAGCCTAGCTCGTTTAACATTTAAACTTATACACTTTAAAACACGATGGTTACGAGACAGGTATCAAATGATAACTAGTATAGTTTTATTAAAGTGTAGGATACTCGTTGGCATTTAAACACTTCATTCTTAGATTTTCTGAGGACAATTATGAAAAAATTATTAGTACTAACACCAGCTGTTTTAGCTTTAGCTGCTTGTGCCAATAATCCATTCGTGGGAAGCGATCAGACAGGTGCTACAAACCAAGTCGTCAATTCTTATACTTGTGAAGGCAATGGTAAAGTTACCGCTGCCTATGCTGCAGATGGTAGCGCTGCTAACTTAAACATTACTATGCCAAAATTCGATATTAGCAATCAAAAAGTTATCATGACGCAAGCGGTATCTGGTTCTGGCACGCGCTATGTTAATAATGACAATCCTAAGATGAACCTACAGTGGCAGACAAAAGCAGACTACGGTGTCATCAGCGCAAAGCTCGCTAATGGTAAGGAATATAGCGTAAACTGCACGATGTAATCGCAAAGACTCTGTTCAAAAATAAACAAGGTGATAGATACTAAATCTATCACCTTTTTTTGGTAGAAATATTTTCTAAATAATCAGTTAACTATGACATCCCTTAAGACTGTTTTTTCTCTACCTATAAATGGAGATGATAGCATCCCAACTATTGACTCCAAACTCATAATCAGCAAGATCAGCGACTTGAGTGCGGATAGTAACGCCTTTGTCAGTGGCTAATTGCTGCGCTTTGTGTAACCCAACTTCAGATAAGTCCATGGCGGTCACTTTATAACCTTGCTCGGCTAAGAAAACAGCGTTCCTGCCCTCGCCTTCTGCTAGGCATAAGACACGCCCGCCTGCAGGTATCCGCTTGTATTCTTCCTTTAAAAAATCGTTAGGCTCAGTGCCATAAGCAAAGCCCGGTTCGCTGTAGCGTTCATCCCACATATTATTATCCTTGTTTAGCAAACTTATAAGTCAGAACTTTAATCAGAGCAACATGTCAAGTTTTGGAGTGAGCAGTACAATTTTTTTACGTGTCCAAAAAAATCTATTTAAATCTCGCTTAAACAAAAGCTTCCTTGCGACGCTATGAGCTAGGAAATAATAAAGGTTTGGGGGACCTTTATCCTAGCGCAAGAGAAAATCTATGATTTTCTGGCGACATGCAATTTTCTAACGCGTCCAAAAAATTCCCTTTAAGGAATTTTTACTTGCGACGCTAAAATTAGCATGTAATTTTTTAACGCGTCCAAAAAATTCCCTTTAAGGAATTTTTACTTGCGACGCTAAAATTAGCATGTAATTTTTTAACGCGTCTCATCCCAAACCTTTTTAAGACGCTTTGGTGAGACCGCCATACGCGTTTTCATCGGTTGGGCGAAGAGCTGAATCCGGTATTCTTCCACCATCCAGCGGTACTTACTGATAGCAGCGTCGCTCGCACGATTAGCCAGTCGCTCCATATGCACATCGAGCGCATAAACGCCTTCGAGATCCGACTCAAGGTTATGCTCAAGCCGCTCAATTCGCACCTCTAGTGCTTCTAGATAACGCGGATACTGCTGCCAATGACTGTAGTCCATACGATAAACAAAATCCGCTAAGTACAAGTCCGATAGCTGATCCTCGATATCATCGATGGACTCGCCAAACACTTCTTGATCGAGCATCAATAGGCTCTGACGAATACGCTGCCAGCGCGTATAGACTTCTTTGAGGATTTTGATGACGCTTTGTCCTGTCAGTAGGAAGTTACTGACTACAACTTTTTCAGTCTGTTGGTACTCCTCGCTGGTAAAAGGCAGCTCCTCACTCAAGTCAACCGCGATACTATCAGCGCTCTCAGGTAAGTCAGAGCTATGATCGAATGAGACATAGTGCTCCTCTAGAGCGGCATCGAGCGCGGCATCGATAACGATAGTCTTCAGCTTTTCCATATCACCTAAAGGTGCAAAAGCCATTTTGAATATCTTATCGATTTGGCTAGTCAGCTGTTTTTTCTTTGCGCCAAGCTTAGCTTTGATTAAGGTTAATACTCCCGTGCGATGCGCCTCCAAGGCGGCATTGACATCAGTATATTGATGAATCGATACCGCGGTACCTGCTTCGTCGGCGACCAAAGCAGAGAACTGCTTCATCACCACGCCTGCGCTATGGCGGTTTTTGCTAAAGGTAAAGTGCTCAGGGAAACTCGTATGCGCGCCTTGCTGTTCGGTCACCGCTTGACTGGTCTCACTAGCATGACGGATTTGCAACGTTTGCAGATCACGCCCCTTTTCGATAATACGGTTTTTGTCATCGACGACTGATATCTGCGGCTGCAAGTAACGATCGATAGATGAGGGATCAAATTTGTCGGGCGTCACCGAGGTAATACCGCGGCGATTCAGCGCATGGCAAAGCTGCTTAAGCAGACCTTGCTCGCCCTCAGGCTTGAGCTCATCAAACAAACTATCCGCGGTATCTGGAATCGGTACGATTTGACGGCGAATGTCTTTTGGCAAGGATTTGAGCAGTTGCAGTACTAGCTCATAGCGCCAACCCGGTACGCCCCATAACAGCTCGATAGCATCAAGCTGCGGTAGTGCAGCAAGTGGCACCCGAATGGTCACCCCATCATCGTCGCTGGCAGGATCAAACACGTAACGCAGTGGCAAGCGCAAATCGCCTAACTGCCAAATCTCAGGGAAGTCGCCGGTAGTCGGAGCTTGACTGTTAAGCACATCGTCATCGGTAAAGAATAGATACTTAGGATCGCTTTTTTCCATCTCCGCGCGCCAATCTTCGAAGGCTTTGCGGCTAGCGACGTTCTCAGGAACTTTTTTATCATAAAACTGATACAGCGCCTCTTCATCAACGAGTAAATCGCGGCGCCGCAATTTGTCCTCAATGCGTTCAACATGAGCAATTTTATCCATGTTGTGCTGCAAAAACGGCGCTTGCCGACCCAAATTACCCGTTACTAAGCCGTCACGGATAAAGATCTCGCGCGACTCTGCCAAATTGACTTGCTCATAGTTAGTCAGCTGCTTAGAAATGATAATCAGGCCAAACAGACTGATCTGCGCGTAGGCTTTGACGCGTCCGGTCTTCTTTGACCAATGCGGCTCGAAGTAATGATATTTGAGCAAATTACCCGCTTCAGCGATAATCCACTCAGGTTCTATCTTGGCAACGGTACGCATAAAAACCTGCGAGGTCTCGACGACCTCAAAAGCCATCACCCAAGGCGGTACTTGTTTAAATACAGTACTAGCGGGAAATATTTTGGCTTTTTGTTGACGCGCGGCTAGATACTCGCCACGACTTTCTGTTTTGTGCGCGATGGTAGAGAGCAGGCCTGTCAGTAGCGCCCGATGTAGATTGGCGTACTTAACCGCTTTGATGTCTTCATCTTCAACCAGCGTGGGATCGCCGCTTAGCTTTTTTGGATTGCTTATTTTTTTACTTGTAGTTTTAGCATCGTTATTGTTTTTAGCGTTTTTTTGCTTAGTTTTACTATTACCCTTTACTTCTTTTATATCGGTTAGATTTAAATCAGTGACCATTTGCACCAATTGGCGATGGGTTTGATTCCACTCACGCACGCGCGGGAAGCTAAGATAGTTCTTTTTGGTGAAGTTTTTACGCTGATTGCCAGAGAGTTTGTTACCGTGCTCGTCAGCCTCAAATAGCGCCTTCCAAAGACTCAAGTAAAACAAAAAGTCCGAGTCATCTTGACGAAATTCAGCGTGCTTTTGATCGGCCTGTTGGCGTTTATTCGCAGGACGCTCGCGTGGATCTTGCACTGCTAGAGCCGCAACGATAATCAGCATCTCGCGAATACAATCGTAGTCGCTACCGGCAACCAGCATACGTGCCAGCCTTGGATCGATAGGCATACGCGCCATCTTTTGCCCGATACGAGTCAGACGCAGATGATCCAAAGTTTGTTTGCGTTTGGGTAGGTTAGCTTTGTCATTTTTGGCGGTAATTGCGCCAAGCTCGTCAAGCAATTTATGACCATCAGTCACCAAACGGCTATCGGGCGGCTCGATAAATTCAAAATTCTCGACGCTACCTAAACGCAGGTTTGCCATCTGCAATATAACGGATGCAAGATTGGTTCGCAGTATCTCAGGCTCGGTAAACTCAGGGCGACCACTAAAGTCCTCCTCAGAATACAGACGAATACAAACGCCCGGTGCGACACGACCACAGCGACCTTTACGCTGATTGGCAGCCGCTTGTGAGATCGCTTCAATCGGCAAACGCTGTACGCGCGAGCGATAAGAGTAGCGTGATATGCGCGCAAAGCCCAAGTCAATCACGTAGCGAATACCGGGTACCGTTAGAGCGGTCTCGGCAACGTTAGTGGCGATGACGATACGGCGTCCGCGGCCAGAGGGCTGAAAGATGCGCTGCTGCTCTTCATAAGTTTGACGTGCAAACAGCGGTAGCACTTCGGTATGCTTAGGTCCATGACGAACCAGTACATCTTGCAGTTCTCGAATCTCAGCTTCGGTTGCGGCAAAGATTAAGATATCTGCTTGATCGGCGTGGCCTTTGCTTTGTGCGTCGGTGAAGCACTCATCCACTGCGGCAACGACTGCTCGCGGTAGGTTTTCCTCGAAGTCATCATAGCTGTCATCATCTGAGCTAGTCACTGGCTCATCAGTGAGCGGACGATAACGCACTTCAACGGGGAAGCTGCGACCCTCAACGTTAAAAATCGGCGCAGGGATTTTTCGTTTGAGCTTGTTATCATAATGACTAAAGTACTCGCTAAAACGCTGGGTATCGAGTGTCGCTGAGGTAATAATAACTTTGAGATCAGGGCGCTTAGGCAGCAGCTTTTTGAGATAGCCCATAATAAAGTCAATATTAAGACTACGCTCATGCGCCTCATCGATAATAATCGTATCGTACTTACTCAAAAACCTGTCATGACCAAGCTCAGCGAGCAAGATACCATCGGTCATCAATTTGACAATCGACTGCGCTGACCCCTGCTCGTTAAAGCGAATCTTAAAGCTAACGGTATTACCCAACTTCTCGCCAAGCTCTTCGGCAATACGGTTAGAGACGCTACGTGCAGCAAGACGACGCGGCTGCGTATGCCCAATCTGCCCTCTTATACCGCGGCCCGCTAGCATCGCAAGCTTTGGTAATTGTGTGGTTTTACCTGAACCGGTCTCCCCTGCGACAATAATCACTTGGTTATCGATAATCGCTTGTACCAAATCATCGCTACGTTGGCTTACGGGTAAATCAAGGTTTAATTTGGCAGGCAAATCGTCAGGAATACTATCGATACGCGACTGCACAACCTGCTGTGAGCGCGTTTTGATTTTATCGTACTGCGCACGCTTTTTAGCCAGCTCTTTTTGCGCTTTGTCTTGCTTATCATCAGTATTTGAATTTTTGTTTTTTGATACCGCCGCGCGTGCCAGCTCACGCTCTAACCGGCTTAAATAGTGGCTATCTTTAGCGAGTACAGGTAGTTCTGTAAGGCTATCTTTATCTGCTATCTGAGCTAGATTACGAATCGTATCATTTAGATCTTTTGCTGAGTTATTCTCTGCTAAGTTCGGCGCATCTTTTAAAGTATTAGACATATTTGCTTAGGCTATTTATTGTTTATAAGTGCTAAGAGTATGGGGGTATTTTCGGCGGGATTCAAGGTGGTTAAGGTGTTTGCTTGGTAGCTTAAATTAGCTTTTAACCTTTTAGAAAGCTGTTTTAAAAACACTATAAAGATATAGGAGCTGTTGAAATAATCAATCGCTACTGCTATAAATCGTCCGCTGATCTCTAGCTGCCTTTGCAAAGAAGTCTTGCAGCTTTTGTAATGGGACTCTAGGAAAAGGCAGTTGCAAAGAGAGTATCACTCGCTCAAACGCTACCATCTCTTCAGCTAAAGCCTTGGCGATGTCAGGTTCGATCTGTGGGTTGTCATAGAGCGTATCGATAAGCCAAGTTAATTGCGGAAAGTCGGCATTGTTATGAACCTGATACAGCGTAGGTACGAGCTTATCAGAGATTTGGCAGCGTGTTTTTCGAAACAAGCCGTTCTTGTAGTACATATTTAAAGCCATACCAGCCCCTTGCTTTGGTTGCAACACTTATACTGACACTAGATTACCACACCCTCTTCATTATTATCAGTATGTGTCAATTTAGAGCTATCATTAATAGTAAACCTTATTAAATTATTAATTGCTAATAGGCTGATGCGCTAATCAGTCTGCGCTAAAAAGTCTTTGACCACAGCGACTGTCGCTTGTGGATCTTCTTCATGCGGTACATGTCCTAAATCCTCAAATACCTTGAGCTGACTATCAATACAGCCAATGAAATGCCTGAGGCCAGAATAGCAAATAATAGAATTTTGACTAAGCGTTTTTGCATTTAATAGATACTCATTAAATTTAGTAGATTAGGCGTCATTTGAGACCGTCATTTGAGACAAAGTACCGCTTTGAAAAAAGCTGATTTCAAGCTTACAAATACAAAAAAGCCAGAGCATATTTACTATAGTCGATACACTCTAAAAATGTCATAGCGCTACTGGGATGAATTTTGCGCAGCCTCTGGGAACGCAGCACGCAAGTAAAATTTATACCAGTAGCGCGTTTAAATCCATAACAGTTT
>Ga0114901_1000765_pt1 | contig 20111 bp, 17 predicted proteins | sample MalvireepMed_s16_FD_89686 | JGI IMG/M metagenome (GOLD analysis project Ga0114901, IMG submission 89686) | Marine viral communities from the Global Malaspina Expedition - Malaspina viral metaG DeepMed_s16 | ecosystem: Environmental > Aquatic > Marine > Oceanic | place: Mediterranean Sea... | reverse complement strand
TTGGGGGCGAAAAGTAAATTGCGTTCAAGTTCCTTATCGAGTTTATTCGATTTATTAAAAAATTTTGAAAAAATCATTCTCTAGTAAATAGGGGCAATTATTAAAATTTTAATTTATCAATGACAGTGATTAACCGTAATCGATTACGTATTATCAAAGGCTATGCCTAAATTGGGTCGATTCAACTCTAAGTGTAGGGAGGTGAGCTAAATCGTGTCAAGGATGAGATTAAAAATGCATGCAAAGATAGTTAACATAAAGAGGAAAGCAAGCGGTTGAATATTATTTAACATACTGTATTTTTAATAAAAATATACCTTGCATTTAGAGATAAAAAAAAGCCTCTAGAAGTCTAGAGGCTTTTGTACTCGGGACGGGACTTGAACCCGTACGAACTAATGTTCATTGGATTTTAAGTCCAACGTGTCTACCAATTCCACCACCCGAGCTTGGGTTGTCAATAAAAAACCCCATTGTTAAATGGAGTATTACTTTGAGCGAAAGACGGGATTTGAACCCGCGACCCTCACCTTGGCAAGGTGATGCTCTACCCCTGAGCTACTTTCGCCTTTTGCAACAGACCCTATTGTCTAATGCGGATGCAAATTTACAAGATTTCTTTAATCTGCAAAGCATTTTCTTTAAAAAAATAAAAAGCCTTAATTCACCTTGTTTTTCGTGTTGCGTACCAGCATACGTTTGATCTCGTTGAGCTTCATTAGAGCTTCAACGGGAGTAAGTGTATCTATATCAGTATGAATGATTTCCTCTTTGATTTCTTCCAAAAGCGGGTCGTCAAGATTGAAGAAACTCAGTTGCATTTCATCATCTTCGGCCTGATTAAGGGCTGCTTTTTGTTCTTCTTTTCGGTTTGATTTTTCTAACTGTGCAAGCATTTTATTGGCGCGGTGCAGTACTTGTTGCGGCATCCCGGCCATTTTTGCAACGTGAATTCCAAAGCTATGGGCGCTTCCTCCGGGAATGAGTTTTCTTAAGAATAAAACGTTGTCTTTGAGTTCTTTTACCGAAACATTGTAGTTTTTAATACGCGAGAATGTTTCCCCCATATCGTTGAGTTCATGATAATGCGTGGCAAACAATGTTTTGGGTCTCGCGGGGTGTTCGTGTAGATATTCACTTATGGCCCAAGCGATAGAAATACCATCATAGGTGCTTGTTCCACGGCCTATTTCATCCAGAAGCACCAGGCTTCGTTCTGAAATATTGTTCAAAATGCTCGCAGTTTCGTTCATCTCAACCATAAAAGTTGATTCACCCATCGAGATGTTGTCACTTGCGCCAACGCGTGTAAAAATGCGATCAACAATACCTATGCGTGCAGCTTGTGCCGGAACAAAACTTCCCATTTGAGCCAGAAGCACGATAAGCGCGGTTTGCCTCAAAATAGCCGATTTACCCGACATGTTTGGACCGGTGATCATGATCATTTGCTGGCTGTCTCGGTCAAGATAGGTGTCGTTTGCAATGTAGGGCTCGCTTATAGGTAATTGTTTTTCTATTACAGGATGACGGCCTTCGGTAATTTCAAGTTCAAAAGAGTCGTCTAGTTCAGGGCGGCAATAGTTGTTTTCTTGAGCGAGCGTAGCATAAGAACGCAGGCAATCAAGTTGTGCGATAATGTAAGCATTGGTTTGAACGGGCTCTATAAATTGCGTGATCCAAGTGACCAGTTCTGCAAATAATTGTTGTTCTATGGTTAAAATACGCTCTTCTGCTCCTAATATTTTTGCCTCATATTCTTTGAGTTCGTCAGTGATATAACGCTCGGCGTTGACCAGGGTTTGTTTTCTTATCCAGCTTTCAGGAACCTTATCTTTATGCGTATTGCGCACTTCAATATAATAGCCAAATACATTGTTTGAAGCGATTTTTAAGGAAGTGATTCCGGTTTGTTCGGTCTCACGCTCAAGCATTTTGTCAAGGTAATCTTTACCTGAAGTCGCTAAGTTTCTTAGTTCGTCAAGCTCTTGATTAAAACCGGAAGCAATACTGTTTCCTTTTAAAACATTAACCGGCGCGTCTTCATTTATAGTTTCCTTGATCTTGGTTCTAAGATGCTCCAGATTGTTGATTTTTTCCCCAAGGATTTGCAAGGCTTTATTATCGGCATTTTCAGCAAGACTTTTAACGGGGATCATCGCTTCGAGCGAATTCTTAAGTAAGATAATTTCTCTAGGAGAAACTTTGCCTGTTGCTACTTTAGAGATCAGACGTTCTACATCTCCAATTTTTTTAATGTGAGTGGCTATTTTTTCATGAAAGTCAGTATGATTGATGATAAATTCTACAATCGCATGACGCTCTTTAATCGTTTCTAAAGTTTTTAGCGGAAGAGCCAACCAACGTTTTAAAAGGCGACCACCCATTGGAGAGATCGTTTTGTCTATAACATCTAGCAGCGTAATAGCCTTTGCCGAAGTGCCCTGATACAACTCCAGATTGCGAATGGTAAAGCGATCTAGCCAAACATAAGCATCCTCTGCAATACGACCTATGCTTGAAATATGCTGAAGCTTGTTGTGTTGTGTTTCACTTAAATAGTGCAATGCGGCACCCGCAGCAATGATTCCTTCTTCAAGATGTTCAATGCCAAAACCTTTGAGTGATTTGGTATCAAAATGTTTGTTAAGGCTTTCGTGCGCATAGTCGGGTTTAAACACCCAATCCTCCTGAAAAAACAGATGAAAGTCTGTGCCAAAATCTTCTTTAAAGGCAGTCTTCTGACTTTTGCTTACGAGAAGTTCGCTAGGGTTAAAGTTCTGAAGCAACTTATCTATATACGCTACATCTCCTTGCGTCGTTAAAAATTCGCCAGTAGAAACATCTAAAAAAGAAAGGCCAAGTAAGCGTTTTCCGTAGTGAATAGCACCCAGGAAATTATTGCTTTTAGAATGTAAAACTTCGTCATTGAGGGAAACTCCCGGCGTCACAAGTTCGGTGACGCCACGCTTTACGATGCTCTTTGTTTGTTTAGGATCTTCAAGTTGATCGCAAATCGCCACCCGACATCCGGCTTTTACCAATTTGGGTAAATACGTATTTAAGGAGTGGTGTGGAAACCCTGCAAGTTCCGTGCGTTCACTACCGTTATTCCTGTTGGTAAGAATAATGCCCAAAATACCTGCAGCTTTTACGGCATCTTCACCAAAAGTCTCATAAAAATCACCAACTCTAAACAGCAATAACGCATCAGGATATTTGGCTTTGATGCTGTTATACTGCTTCATCAGTGGTGTTACGCTTTTCTTTTTGGTTGTTTTTGCCATAAATGTGGGCTCTATTTCTGTATTTTGAAAGGCAATTTTGTGCCTTTTTGGGATCTGGATTATTAACTGAACTTGTCCTTACAAACTATTCAGAATGCTCGGGGATAAATTTAGAAAATACCTTGGGTTTGCTTTGCATTAAGTCCTGGCAGTTATCCATTTTTTTCAACAATTAAAATGGCTTGAAGCTGTTTTAAAACTATGGTGTGCATAAGCTTTATGTTTACTTTTGCGCTATGAACAGAAAGTTAAAAAACAGCGAACTTGACCGAAAATCAGTAGACGAATTTAAAACTGCGGCAAAAACTCCGATCGTTGTGGTTTTAGATAATGTCAGAAGTCTTAATAATATAGGTTCGGTTTTTAGAACAGCAGATGCATTTTTGATCGAAGCGATTTATCTCTGCGGAATTTGTGCACAGCCGCCGCATAAGGATATTGCAAAAACCGCTTTAGGCGCCACCGAATCTGTAAACTGGAAGTATTTTGAAAATACGTTAGACGCCGTAGATGCGTTGAAAAAAGAAGGATTTACAATTGCTTCAGTAGAACAGGCAGAAAAGGCAGTGATGTTAAACGACTTTGAGGTAAACGCTGAAACATCGTATGCTATTATTTTTGGTAATGAAGTAAAAGGTGTAAAACAAAAGGTTGTTGATGCTTCAGATATCGTGCTCGAGATCCCGCAAGTAGGTACAAAGCACTCGTTTAACATATCGGTAAGTGTGGGGATTGTACTTTGGGATTTATATTCAAAAATAATAAGTAAGCGTTAGTTTTAACATTTAGGGGCTTTAATATTATTTAAAATCATAAACCTTTGCTAATGTTTTCTAAATTGACATTGAGGTACAATTATTTCCAGAATCTTTACGTTTTAGAAATGAAACAATCCCAACTTATTATGAAAACAAATCATTTTGATTATGCCTCTTACCTACGAGGAATAAAAGATGGTCGCAAATTTGGAGTCACCCTCGGTGTATTAATCGGCGTTGCTATTATGATCGCCGTTTTGAGCGTGATCTATTTTAGCTAATCGCGCTAATTTCGTTTAAAAGCTGAATATAATCCTTCCGGTTTTTTACAAAATCTAATTCTGAAATGTCAATCACTTTGACATTACTTCCCCTTTTATTTTTGATCATATTTAAATAACCCTGATTGATCTCTACAAGATAATCTTCAGAAATATCTTGTTCATAAGAGCGACCACGTTTCTTGATGTTATCCAGCAAACGATCGGTGTTCTGATAGAGATAAATATAAAGATCGGGTCGTGCGATCTCCCGATACATAATACGGTGTAGTTTTTGATAAAGACTATACTCTTCTTCGCTCAAGGTGACTTTTGCAAAAATCAGAGATTTTTGACTGTCATAATCAGCGATCATAAAGTCTTTAAAAAGGTCATATTGCCCAATGTCGTCTAAAAGTTGCTGATATCTGTCGGCTAAAAAAGACATTTCTAATGGGAAGGCATACCGGGATTTATCTTCATAAAACTTGGGTAGAAAAGGATTGTCTTTAAAACGCTCTAAGATGAGTTTTGCGTTAAAATCTTCAGCGATCATTGAAGCTAATGTGGTTTTTCCGGCTCCAATATTTCCTTCAATTGCGATGTAGTTGTTCGTATTTAAGGCAAATTCCTGTTGGGGGTTTTTCAACCATCGGGAGTGTTTCTCAGGAATTTCGGTATCTGGTGTTTCTTGCTTTAATTCTTCAAGATCTTTATTAAACCTGGGATGCTTCAGTTGAGGTGCAATATCGCAAAGCGGAAACAAAACAAAATTGCGTTTGTGCAATTGCGGGTGCGGCACCGTTAGTTTTTCAGAAGTGATTTGCGTTTCGCCATAAAATAAAATATCGATGTCAATCGGGCGGTCTGAATAGCCTGAGCGATTTTGACGAATTCTCCCTAAGTCTTGTTCGATTTTTAAAAGAAGCTTCAGTACTTCTTCAGCATCAAATCTTGAAGTAATACTTACTGCGCAGTTTAGAAAATCGGCACCTTCAAATCCCCAGGCTTTCGTTTTGTAAACCGGTGAGATCTGTTTTATTGCGCCTACTTTTTCAAAAATGCGATTAACGGCTTCCTGAAGGTTTTCAAAAGAATCTCCTTGATTGCTTCCAAGAGATAAGTATATGTTTTGTAGCGGTTTAATACGAGATTGGTGTTAAATATTTTAAGAGCAATTTAAGTAAAAGCCCCGTGTATTCTGCTAATTTTGAGTAAAAGAACCCTAATAACAACTACAGTTTGTCGCAAGCCACAATGAGCCAGAGAGATGCGCTGGCAGCCTATCGCATCTATTTTATTTTGGGAGCATTATTTATATGCTCTCTTGTTGTTTCTAATTTGATCTTTCAGAAGTTTTTTTACTGGGATTTTTTTGGAATTTACACCTTTGAAATTTCTGTGGGGATATTGCCGTATCCCATCACGTTCTTAATCACCGACTTGATCAGTGAAATCTATGGAAAGAAAAAAGCCAATCAGGTGGTTACTGCCGGGATATTTGCCTCAGTATTTTCGTTACTTATTGTGTACACGTCGGCGCTTGTTCCTGCAACCGAATGGTCACCCGTAGACGACGCGCTTTTTGAAAAGGTTTTTGGAGCAACTGTAGTGGCGGTAATGGCATCGATGATGGCCTATTTGTTTGCGCAATACATAGACATTCAACTCTTTCATTTCTGGAAACGTCTTACTAAAGGGAAACACCTCTGGATACGAAACAATTTCTCTACGTTTTTTAGTCAGTTTGTAGATACGGCAACCGTTTTGCTATTGTTATGCACATTCAATAAGATCGAATGGGATTTGTTTGGTACGCTGCTTCTGAGCGGTTTTTTGTTTAAAGTGCTGGTCGCATTTTGCGATACACCCTTTTTGTATTTAGGTGTTTTTCTTTTTAGAAAACGCTTTAAGCTGGCTCCCGGAGAAGAATTAGGTCCAGGATTGAATGCCTTTCAGAAAGAAGAAAAAATTTAAAAAAGAAAGATGAAAAAGATATTTAAAATTATAGGAATAGTACTGCTGGTACTTATTGTAGGACTCATCGCTGCGCCTTTTTTATTTAGGGGGCCGTTAGAAGATTTGCTAAAGCGCTCTATTAACGAAAATATTAACGCAACAGTAGCTTGGGAAGATTTTGATCTTACGCTTTTTAGTAGTTTTCCTGATGCGGCTGTTAAGGTGAATAATTTTACTGTTGTAAATAATGCGCCTTTTGCCGGCGATACGCTTGCCAGTGGGGCTGTTTTACAACTTGATATGGGGGTGATGCAGTTGTTTAAGACTTCTTCAGGAGAGCCCATTGCGATAGATGCGATTCGACTTGATGATGCTTATGTAAATATAAAAGTAGACAGTTTAGGAAATGCCAATTATGATATTGCAAAAGAAAATCCCAATGCTACTGCAACGGCAGATACGCTAGCCGATAGTTCAGGCGGATTCCGTTTTGCAGTGCAGCATTATGAGCTGAATAATTCACGCATCAATTATTTAGATGAAAGTACGCAGACTTTCTTGCGTCTTTCTGAAGTTAATCACGAGGGTGACGGTGACTTTTCTGCAGCGATTTCTAACCTGAATACAAAAACGGAAGCACTTGCTTCTTTCGATTTAGACGGGGTGAATTATTTAAACAATAACAAATTATCACTCGATGCTGTTATCGAGATGAATCTTGATGAGCAGCGGTATACGTTTAAAGAAAATGAAGCTTTGGTCAATCAATTGCCGCTTGTTTTTGAAGGTTTTGTTCAAATCAACGAAGCTAATAATGAGCTCGATTTGTCTTTTGAAACACCTACGAGTGATTTCAAAAATTTCTTAGGAGTAATACCAGAAGTCTACGCAAAGAACCTAGATGGTGTGACCACCACAGGTGATTTTAAAGTTATGGGGAGCATTAAAGGGATCGTAGATGAGACGCATATACCAATGCTTGATATCGCGATCAACTCAAATAATGCCTCGTTTAAATATCCTGAGTTACCAAAATCTGTAGAAGATATTATCATCGATGCACAAATAGTAAATGAAACCGGAAATGTTGACGATACCTACTTACGCTTGGGGAATTTGAATTTTAGGATTGATCAGGATGTTTTTAATGCAAAAGGTAGAATAGATCGCTTAACCACAAATCCTCTTGTAGATCTTGCGTTAAAAGGAAAGCTGAATCTGGCGAATCTTGAACAGGCGTATCCGTTAGAATTAGATCAAGATATTAATGGATTGCTTAGCGTTGATATGACTGCAAATTTTGATATGGAAAGTGTGGAGCAAGAGCGTTACCAAAATATCAAAAGTTCGGGAACGGCAAGTTTGAAAGATTTTAAATATGTATCTCCGGAGTTACCTAATGCGCTGAATATGGCTCAGGCTAATGTGACTTTTAATCCGGGGACAATTACTTTAAATACCTTGGAAGCTCAAACCGGACAAACTGATATTTCGGCTAAAGGAAGCATTGAAAATTTGATTCCGTTTGTGCTGTCTAAAGAAGATTTAAAAGGCCGGTTTACGGTAAATTCTAATTTGATTAATCTTGCTGATTTTAGTGTTGTTGAAGATGCAACAGTAACTCAAGATGAAGAAACAGCTACAACTTCAGCTTCAAGTTCAGGTAATGCGGCGATTAAGATTCCTTCTTTTCTGGATGCGGCTCTAGATTTTTCTGCCGGAAAGGTGATTTACGATAATATCACACTGAGCAACGTAAAAGGAAATGTTACGGTTCAAAATGAGACTGCAAGCTTAAATAATATAAGTTCCGATATATTTGGTGGAGCCATCGGTCTTAACGGAAATGTGAGTACAAAGAATACAACTCCAACTTTTGAAATGGCGCTCGACTTGAGCAGTGTTGATATTAGTGAGTCGTTCAATGGATTGGAAATGCTTCAGCAGCTCACTCCAATTGCTAAAGCTCTTCAAGGAAAACTGAATACCAATATTCAGCTTAAAGGAAATCTTACGGATGACTTAACTCCGGTGTTATCCTCTTTAGCGGGTAATGCTTTGGCACAATTGCTTACAGCAGAGGTGAATCCGCAGCAAATGAAATTGCTAAGCGCTTTAGATAGTAAATTAGATTTTATCGATTTACAAAATCTAGATCTTAGTAACTTAAAAACCCAGCTGAGTTTTGACAATGGTCTGGTGACGGTAAAACCTTTTGATTTCAATATCAAAGGGATTAATGTAGGGGTGAGCGGTACGCATAGTCTTGAAAACAGTATGAATTATACCCTCAATTTAAAAGTGCCGGGATCGTATCTTGGGTCTAAAGTAGGGAGTACTTTAGCCAATCTTAGCAATGCCGATCTTGAAAAATACACTGTCGATTTGCCTATTAACTTAACCGGTGATTTTACAAATCCGCAGGTTTCTTTAAATACGCAACAGGCAGTGACCAATTTGACACAACAAATAGTAGCAACGCAAAAGGATAAATTGAAGCAACAAGGGGAAGATAAAGTACGAGATGTACTAGGAGGTCTTTTAGGAGGGAATAAAACAACTACAGATTCTACAGCTACCCAAACTGCAAAAGATTCTACATCAACGACCAATCAATCAACGACAGAAAAAGTAGTTAAGGATGTTCTGGGTGGATTGTTTGGTAAGAAGAAAGCTGCAGACACTACCAAAACGAATAATTGATCTTTGCGAAACACCAATAAAAAAGAGCGCAGGTAGCGCTCTTTTTTATTGGCACCGCCAAAGGGTCAAATACTTCGAGGCTTGCCTCGAAATTGAACATTCGTTTCCAAACGATGCCCCACGGCTTGCTCCGAAATGGTTTACATCATAATGATCTAATTATTAAAAGCTTATTACAATAAACTCAGATCGTCTGTTAAGTTGGTGTTGTTCTTCGGTGCAATCGGCACCATTACCACAATCGTTTATTAATTGGGTTTCCCCAAAACCTTCTCCGGAAATTCGAGAGGGTTCTATACCTCGGTTTACGATCCAGTCTGCTGTAGATTTTGCACGTTTATCAGAAAGGCTGAGGTTGTAAGCATCATTACCGCGACTATCTGTGTGTGATCGTATCTCAACTACCAGGGAAGGGTTAGACTCCATAACGGCTAATACCTTTGTAAGTTCTTCAGCAGCGTCAGGTCTGATATTAAAGCGATCAAAATCAAAATAGATAGGCTTTAACTTAAGAAGATCAGCAAGGTCATCGCCTTCATTAATTTTTGTGATACGCGGCTCTAAATACAAGTCTACCACTTGGTCTCCACCACCTTTAGGTGTGGTGATCAGGGATTCAGAAGAGTAGTATTCGGGTTCATCGGCACGTATGAGTATTTCCTGACCACAAATAGGGCGAAGACTGTATTCTCCATTTTCATTCACTTGCGTTGTTTCTAGAACATTGCCTTCAAGATCAATAACACTCACAGTGGCTGTAGGTATTGGTAAATTGGTTTCTTTATCGCGAATGGTACCTGTAACCAATGACGTACACACGGGAATCACAACAGGTTTGCGTGAAAATCTAAAGATGTCATCGCTTCCCATTCCAAAATACCGGTTTGTTGAAAAATAGCCAATATTGAGGTAGTCATCTACGATAAAGGCAAAATCATCCTGCGGACTGTTCACCGGCTCGCCTAAATTGATCACATAAGCTACATCGCCATTCTTCTTTGTAGCAACCACGTAGATGTCGAGTCCACCCAATCCCGGGCGACCATCTGAAGAAAAATAAAGATTTCCTTTTTTGCTTATAAAGGGAAAGTTTTCACGTCCTTCCGTATTGATAATGGGTCCTAAATTTTTTGGTTCGCTATATTCATTATCACCTATAATATCGACCACCCAAATGTCAGAAAACCCAACAGTTCCCGGCATATCTGAGGCGAAATAGAGTTGCTTGTTGTCAGGACTCAAGGCAGGATGTGAAACAGAATAGCTGTTGTCATTAAATGGTAGTTCAACAGGAGCTCCCCAGCTTCCTCCTTTCTTAACCGATTTGAAGATTTTTAGACGTACGGTTCCGTTTTTATCGGTGCGTTTTACACCATTGCTGAAGTTATTTCGGGTAAAATACATCGTGTTGCCATCACTGGTAAAGGTTGGAGAAGACTCGTGGTAGCGCGTATTGATAGCATCCCCGCCAAATTTTTCAACAACGCCAAGCTCACCGGTTTCAGCATCTATGGGTGCAGCATAGAAATCTAAAAAAGGTTCGTTGTTCCATTTATGGATGTATTTTGATGTAGAGCCCGTATCTCTGGCAGAGGAGAAAATGAGTTTGTTCTCATAAAACATAGGCCCAAAATCAGAGAGTCTTGAGTTGGTTCTGCGTAGATTTTCTACTTCATATTCGCTTTCGCTATAGCTTATTTCTTCTAGGTAATCTGGTTTTTCTTCAAACAATTCGGCACGTGAGTCACCACCTTTTAGCTGGCGAAAGCGCTCCATAATTCTATCAGACTCACTGTATTTTTGAATGCCTTTTAGAGATTGTGCATATCTGAAAAGGTCTTCTGGAGTGAGGGTTTCAGCATACTTATCAAATAGTTTTTGATACCATTTTGCGCTGTCTTCATACAATCCGTTAAAATAATAGCTGTCGCCTAATTTTTTAAAAAGTTCTGCAGATTCATAGCCTTCGCCGGCAAGACGCAGGTAGATCTTTTGAGCATCTATAAATGCATAACTCTCAAATTTCTTGGCTGCTTTATCAAGTTCTTTCTCCTGAGCAAATGAAAAAGTAAACGTGAATAGAAATATAAATTGAAGAAACCGCTTGCCTATAATTGATTGCATAGCTTGTAAGTAAAAGTTTGAAATTAGGATTTAGGGGCTGTAAATATAACTAAAATAAGAGCTGTAAAACGTCTAATCTCACTGATTTATAAAAAATTAGCAGGGGATAAATCCCCTTTTTTTAGATAAACAATTGAGAAATCGTATGTTGAAAAAGTACTTGTATAAGAAAGTGAGTTAATTTCTGAACTCTCAATAGAATTTTCCACTAAAGGAAGTGTTTCTTGTCTTGAGCGGGTTAACTTTATACTTTTGAATAAAATGAAATATATGCTAAGCGATCACATAAAAAACAGAAGATCTGTTTTTCCTAATCAATTTTCAGAAAAACCGGTAAGTGTAGAAGCAATAAAAACACTATTAGAAGCTGCTAATTGGGCGCCAACACACAGAAAAACCCAACCTTGGCGTTTTAAAGTTTTTAGAGAAGAGTCTTTAGATTTGCTGGCAGACTATGTTACTAAAGCATACACAAAGGTTACTCCTGAGGCTAAATTTTCAGCCTTCAAACTCAAAAAAACCTTAGAAAAGGTAACTTCAAGTGCTGCCGTTATCGTGATTTGTATGCAACGTGATCCTAAAGAAAGCGTGCCAGAATGGGAGGAAATAGCAGCCACGGCAATGGCTGTGCAAAATTTATGGTTGATGACCGCAGAGTTAGGGCTTGGAGGTTACTGGAGCACACCAGGCTATATTTCTGAAATGCATTCTGATCTAAAACTTGCCGACGGCGAGCGCTGTTTAGGCTTTTTCTATTTGGGTGCATTTGAAGACGAACCTTTACCAGGCGAGCGCGACGATATTGAAGAAAAAGTCACTTGGTTCTAAAACGAGCTTTTACGTGGTAAAAGACTATTCTTTTACCACTTGTCCTGATTTCATTACAAAAATCACCTCATTAAGCGTGTCTATATTTTTGATAGGATCTTCGTTCACCGCGATAATATCGGCTTTAAATCCGGGAGCGACCTGACCAAGTTTGTCTTCAGCTTTTAAAACTTTGGCACTTTCAATGGTTGCAGATTGAATGGCTTTCATAGCCGGCATTCCTGCTTCCACCATATATCCAAATTCTTTGGCATTATCTCCATGAGGGAATACTCCGGCATCGGTACCAAATGCTATATTCACGCCTTTTTTATAGGCCATCGCAAAGGTTTTTTGCAATTGTGGCCCTATTTCTAAAGCTTTAGGTACAATTATAGCAGGATAATAATCTTTTATTTTTGCTTTTTCTGCAACATATTTTCCGGCGCTAAGCGTTGGTACGTAGTACGTACCGTGTTCAACCATCAGATCTGCAGTTGCTTCACTCATAAGCGTCCCGTGTTCAATGGTTTTTACACCTGCTTTTACAGCGCGTTGCATTCCGTCATCTCCGTGAGCGTGTGCAGCAACTTGTAAATCATAATCTTTTCCGGTGGTTACGATGGCTTCGATCTCTTCCTCTGTAAATTGTGGATTTTGACCATTTTTAGCAACACTTAAAACTCCGCCGGTAGCCGTAATCTTTATCCAGTCTGCACCATTTTTATAGCGTTGTCTTACTGCTTTACGAGCATCGTCAACATTATTAACAACACCTTCTTTAGGTCCCGGATCACCCATAAGATCTTTTCGGTATCCGTTAGTAGGATCTGCATGACCACCGGTGGTTCCAATGGCTTTTTCTGCAGTGTAAATACGAGGCCCTATTACTTTCCCCGTATTGATAGCATTTCGTAAGGATACGTTTACGCCGCTACCTCCAAGGTCGCGTACGGTGGTGAAGCCCGCCATAAGTGTGCGAAACGCAATTTCTTGAGCTTTGTATGCAACATCAGCTTCATTGAGCGTGAATTCCTCTAGATACTGAGTGGGGCTGGTTTCCCCTTCAATATGAACGTGCAAATCGGCAAAGCCGGGAAGGATAACTTTATCTTTTAAATCAATAATTTCACCATCTCCCGATTGGTAACCATCCACGACATCTTCAATCTCATCTCCTGATACTATGATCGTTTTTTCAGTTAAAATTTTTCCGTTTTTGGTGTCTACTAGTTTGCCTACTTGTAAATACGTTTTTTGAGCAAAAGCAGAAAGGCTAACGATCGCCAAGATCAGTGAGAGAAGAGTGGTGCGCATGTCGGTAGTTGTTTAGTCTATAAATTCTAAGATTTTAGTTACAATATACTCAATTTGTTCGTCATCAAGCTCGCTATGCATTGGTAATGAGATAACTTCTTGTACCAGTTTGTTGGTAATAGGAAAATCTGCTTCGTTGTATCTATCATCTGCATAAGCTTTTTGCTTATGTAACGGGATAGGATAATACACACCGCAAGGAATCTCGTTGGCATTGAGGTGTTTTACCAGAGCATCGCGGTCAACGTCCTTGAGTCTAAGAGTATATTGATGGAATACGTGGCAATCGCAAGCTGTACCACAAATCGTAGGTGTTATAATTTTAGGATGATCCTGGAGCTTTTCGGTGTATTTTAAAGCTGAAGCTCTTCTGCGCGCATTATAATCATCAAGATGCGGAAGCTTTGCACGTAAAACAGCGGCTTGAATCGCATCTAACCGTGAATTCACCCCCACGACATCGTGATGGTAGCGCTCGTACATTCCGTGATTTACAATCCCTCTAATGGTATGTGCAAGAGCATCGTCGTTAGTGAAAATGGCCCCACCATCTCCATAACAACCTAAATTTTTAGAAGGAAAGAATGAGGTGCTTCCCACGTGGCCAATAGCTCCCGTTTTTACCTTTTTACCGTCTTTATGGGTGTAATTTGCACCAATAGCTTGCGCATTATCTTCAATCACAAAAAGGTCATGTTCTTCTGCAATTTCAAGAATTGCATCCATATTGGCCGCTTTTCCGAATAAATGTACAGGAACGATTGCCTTAGTCTTAGGAGTGATTGCTTTTTTGATCGCTTCAATATCGATATTAAAGTCAATAGGATCAACATCTACAAGTACCGGTGTAAGTTGTAAAAGTGCAATGACCTCTACAGTTGCAGCAAAGGTGAAATCTGCAGTAATCACTTCGTCTCCAGGTTTTAGGCCTAGCCCCATCATTGCAATTTGCAAAGCATCGGTACCGTTTGCACAAGGGATCACGTGTTTTACATTGAGGTATTCTTCAAGTTCTTTTTGAAATTCGTGAACTTGAGGCCCGTTGATGAAGGCGGTGGTATCAATAACCTCTTGAATACTTTGATTTACTTGCTCTTTTATAGGTTGGTACTGACCTTTAAGGTCAACCATTTGAATTTTTTTCATAAGAATTTTTTATGCCGAAATCGTTCTGATAAACCAAAAAAGTTGAAGTTGTTTTAGGTTTAAAAGCATCCTTTTTCGGTAGTACGAAAGTACGAAATCTACCCGCTATCGCCAATGTATTTTTTAACCGGGAAAAGGCTATTTTTGCGAGGCTATGCGACATCTGTACTCCTTTTATATTGCGTTTTTTAATTTTATACTGCCTGTTTTGGGAATTTTCAGCTCCAAGCTGAAGACATTCAGGGTGGCACGTCGCGGTGTATTTGATGTACTAAAATCAGAAATGGCTAACGGTGATCGGGTGATTTGGCTTCATGCAGCTTCTCTAGGGGAATATGAGCAAGCGGTACCGATTTTAGAACAACTACGAACAGATTATAAAGCGCACAAAATCCTACTCACTTTTTTTTCACCTTCAGGTTATGAGATCAAGAAAAATACTCCTTTAGCAGACGTTGTTACTTATTTGCCTCTAGATACGCAGCGCAATGCCAAGCAATTCATCGGTATTGTAAAACCGGAGTTGGCCATTTTTGTAAAGTATGAATTTTGGCCCAATTACCTTTACGTATTAAAAAAATCAAAGGTGCATACCGTTTTGATTTCAGGCGTGTTTAGAACAAGTCAGCCATTTTTCAAATTTTATGGAAGCTGGATGAAAAAATCGCTCGAGGCATTCAACCATTTTTTTTTACAGAACTACAGTTCGTTAGAAAATTTAAAAAAGCTGGGCTTTGATAATGCTATTGTAAGTGGAGATACCCGATTTGATCGCGTAAGCCGACAACTTTCGTATGATAATACACTTCCATTTATAACTGAATTTAAAAAGCAAGAAACGTTGCTCGTGTGTGGTAGCACGTGGCCTGAGGATATTGACTTATTGGCTGACTTTATCAATAGTTCTAACCAAATGAAAACAGTCATCGCACCGCATAAAATCGATAAGGAGCGTATTGAGGTATTGCAAAATGCGATCACAAATAAAAGTGTTTTATATTCTGAATATCAAAAAGGAGCAACACTTGATGTAGATGTCTTAATTATTGACGCCATCGGATTTTTGACTAAAATTTATGCGTATGCAGATCTTGCCTACGTAGGCGGAGCTGCCGGAACCACCGGATTGCATAATATTTTAGAACCGGCAACTTTTGGAGTTCCTATAATTACCGGTTCTCAAATTTCCAAATTTCCAGAAGCTCAGGATTTAAGAAAGCTTGCAGGTTTGTTTACCGTTTCTTCTCACGAGGAAGCTCACGAAATCTTAAACCAACTGGTAATAGATAAAAGTTTCCGTGAAAAAACAGGAATGATTGCAGGTCATTTCATTTCAGAAAATACAGGAGCTACCCAGCAAATTTGTGACTATCTCAAAAATCAAACGCTTACCGCTTGATTGAGATACTGCCTAAACGGAAGTAATTCTTTATAAACTTCTACTACGTGGTCATCAAAGTCACTGCTTGTAACCAATTTTTGAGTCAAATCATGTTGCACGGCGAATGTCTTTTTACGTAGTAGTTCTATGAATCTGTGGTCTTGAGAAAATCCTTTAGGCGCTGTTTGCAAGCTCTCACCATCATCGATTAAGCCGCCAAACATTTTTTTTAAACTTGGTTTCTCTAGTATATCAACAAATTCTTCACCGTTATAATCAATCGCTTGTCTTATACTTTTAAGCAGCGATGATTTTGGCTTATAAAATCCACCGGCAATAAAACTTTCAGAAGTACCCAGGTGAATGTAGAAATCTCCCTGTTTGGTTTCTTGGTCTAGACCGGCTCCAAAATGATCTTTATAGACAGGTCGGTCAGGATGATAAAGTAAATTATTATTAATGCGGTTAATGGCTTTTTTACCCGTGGTATGCGTGTAATCAGGATCTATTTCAGCAAGTTTTAAATCCATTTGATTGAGCCAGTCTATGTAAAAGTCGCGTACTTCATGATACCATTTTCGGTTGTCATCCATCCATTCTTTAGAATTGTTTTTCTGTAATGCTCTGAGAAATTCATATAAACCTGTAAAGCTCATTTTTTAGCCTAAAGTTACATTTGTACGGTTATAGTACCGCTAGTTTCCTAGGTTTTAACGCCTTGTTTAGAATTTTTAGCAATGATTTATACATTCAGAAAAGAAAGCAATGGGAATTCTATCTAGTTTTGTCCTTCAACCAAATCATTAAATTATGAAAAAAGTAATTGGAATAGTTGTTTTAGGTCTTTTAGCGTTTAATACCTACTCATGTAGAGAGCAGGAAGAGAAAGAGACCGTTGTGGTAAAAGAAGTAGAAGTCGAAGATGATCGTGAGGGCATTTTAGAGCGTACCGCAAAAAAAGTAGATCAAGAGGTCAATAAAGAAATTGACGAAGAAATTGAAAATATCGGAGACGATAATAAATAGAAAATTATGAAAAAGCTAAGTATCATTGCGAGTCTATTACTCGTAGTATCTGTCTCATTTACTTCTTGTCGCGAAAAGAGCGAGAAAGAAAAGTTGGTAGAAGAAATGAAAGAAGAAGGTGCTGAAATAGAAACCAAAACAGATGATGACGGAAATTATAAAATGAAGATGGAGACTGAAGAAAAAGAAGTTAAAATCAAAGAAGACGCTGATGGCAATACCAAAATAAAGGTTGATAACTAGAGCGTTTCTTAAATAAATACCTTCGGCAAGTCTTGGAGTATAATACTCTTTGAGCGGTGCCCATAAAAAGCAAAAGCCACCATTAAAAATGGTGGCTTTATTTTTATAATAAGCTGAAAAATTTTAGTCTCTCAAGGTGCGCATTTGACTCTTCAATTCTTCCATTCCTTGTTGAAGCTCTTTTAATAAATTGCTTTCTGAAGGCGAATCTAAATGAAAAGTAAGCTTACTATTTACTTGCCATAATTCTTGAATGTCACTCACTTGAACTTCAAAAGGTAAATATTCTTGATTTAAAGAAATAAGTAACACTTTAGAAGGATCTGGTAATTTCTGAAGTTTTTTAACCACTACCGCATCAGGAAGAACCACAACATACACTTTGTTGTTGTAGGCTTCATCCATACTTGCAATGGCTTTTCCTAAAACCCAATCGTCAGGCATAAAATTAGGGAGCATACTGTCTCCTTCAATCTGAAATCCACGATAAGTAGCGTTTCGGTATTGCGGTAAAGGAAGATCAAAAGCAGGAAGTTGTTGATACCACTCTACATCTTGTACATTATGAGGATATCCTGCTGCAGCCTTTTGATTTACCATTACAAGATTCTCATTGTCGGCTATATCTACAGTAACTACCTTAGGACTAACGTCGCCTTTACCGGCGTGCAATAATTTTTGATTGCTGTAACCAAATAACCATAACGGGTTAACATTGTAAAGTCGCAAAAGTTCGGTTACGATTTGCCCCGATAATTTGGTGCGCCCGCGTTCAATATCAGCAGTAGAATTTTTAATACCTAAAGCTTCGGCAAACTCAGATTGTGTGAGATTTTGCTCTTCCCGTATTTGTTTAAAACGGCGAATATCGCCAGATACATCATTGATTCCCATAGCGTAAATGTAATATAATTCGGAATAAATCCGATTTAAAGATAGGAAAAAATCCACTAATCGGAAAAATTACATATTTTTGTAAAAATTCCAACTATGAATTTTGAGCGTATTCGAGAAAAATTAAATATCCTGGCCGATGCTGCCAAATATGATGTTTCGTGTTCCAGTAGTGGCAGCAAGCGATCTAATACCGGCAAAGGTCTGGGCGACAGCAGTGGTATGGGAATCTGTCATAGTTATACCGAAGATGGCCGGTGTATCTCGTTGCTCAAGATCTTACTTACAAATCATTGCATTTTTGACTGTGCTTATTGTGTAAGCCGAAAAAGTAATGATATCAAGCGTGCCGGCTTTAAAATTCAAGAGGTGGTAGACTTGACTATCAATTTCTATAGACGTAATTATATCGAAGGTTTATTTTTAAGCAGCGGGATTTTTTCAAGTCCAGATTATACGATGGAGCGTTTGATCGCCGTGGCAAAAAAGTTAAGACTTGAGGAAAACTTTAATGGCTACATTCACTTAAAATCAATCCCCGGTTGCAGTGATGAATTGATGCGGGAAGCCGGTTTGTACGCAGATCGACTGTCTATAAATATTGAAATTCCTACTGTATCCGGACTCAAGCTTTTAGCACCAGAAAAAGATCATAAAGATTTTATCAAGCCGATGGAAAAGGTGAAGAATGAGATCCTGCAGTTTAAAGCTGATAGAAAAGTTTCTAGAAAAACACCGGTGTATGCCCCGGCAGGTCAGAGTACGCAAATGATCGTGGGAGCTACCGGCGAAAGCGATAAAGATATTATGTATTCTGCAGTGCATTATTATAGCACCTATAATATGAAGCGGGTATATTACTCGGGTTATGTCCCGGTTCTTCAGGATGAGCGACTACCGGCTTTGGGAACCGAAGTGCCTATGTTGCGTGAAAACAGATTGTATCAAACCGATTGGCTACTTCGATTTTATGGCTTTGATGTACGCGAAATTTTAAATAAGGAGTATCCCAATCTCGATGTAGATATCGATCCTAAATTGAGTTGGGCTTTGCGTAATATGCATTTGTTTCCGGTTGATGTTAATACTGCAGATAAACGAATGCTTGCACGTATTCCGGGATTGGGGATGAAGTCAATGTACAAGATTCTAAATGCGCGCAAATACAGAAAACTCAATTGGGAACACCTTAAAACCATTGGCGTAGCACTCAATCGAGCCAGGTATTTTATGATTTGCGATTCTAAAACCTGGGAAAAGCGTGACCTCGAGCCACACAGGATCAAAAGTTTAATACTTCAAAGTTCGCAGAGTAAGTATCAAAAAATGTACAACGATCAATTGCGTTTATTTTAAGATGGCTTTACAAAAACTCATTTATGATGGAAGTTTTGAAGGCTTGCTCAACGCTATTTTTATAGTTTATCAAGAGCAACTTGATGATGCCGAAATTCTAGAAGAACGTTTTTATGAGCCCGATTTTTTTGCTGAAGCGCAACAGGTTTATACCGATGATACTAAAGCTACACGCGTATGGGAGGGGTTAAGAAAATTTCCGCAGTTTAGTGCTTCGGTTTACCGCTCGTTTTTAACAGAGCTGCCCGATAAAGAAATCTATATTCTTGATGCGGTACGGTATGTGCTTAAAACCAAAAACGATAAAGATTATGGTCAGCCTTCAGTTCTCAAATTGGCACAATTGACCAAACAAGTAGGCCGTGAAAAACACCGTATGGAAGCTTTTGTACGTTTTAAGCGCACCAAAGACGATTTGTATGTTGCCTTGATCGAACCAGATTTTAATGTGCTTCCGCTTATTGCTAAACATTTTAAAAGCAGATACGCAGATCAACAGTTTTTAATTTTTGATCAAAAACGTAGCTATGGTATTTTCTATGATCTGGAACGGGTTGAGTTTGTTACTTTAGATTTTGATGATCAGCAGTTAAAAGAGGCATTACATCAAGAAGAAAAACACTACGATAAAATGTGGCAGGATTATTTTGTAAGTACAGGGATTAAAAATAGAATCAATAAAAAATTGCACTTACAACACGTTCCCAAACGGTATTGGAAATACTTGAATGAAAAAAATCCGCTTTAGGATTAAATGATTATTTTTAATTATGTAACCAATAAAAATCCAAAGATGAAACGTATTTTTTTAAGTTTAGCAATGATCGCTTTAGTAGGTAGTGTTTATTCG
>Ga0114901_1000762_pt1 | contig 20158 bp, 26 predicted proteins | sample MalvireepMed_s16_FD_89686 | JGI IMG/M metagenome (GOLD analysis project Ga0114901, IMG submission 89686) | Marine viral communities from the Global Malaspina Expedition - Malaspina viral metaG DeepMed_s16 | ecosystem: Environmental > Aquatic > Marine > Oceanic | place: Mediterranean Sea... | reverse complement strand
GTGCTTGGATCAACTCGTCCTCATCAACAAGCAAGTCAAACGTATGATCACCAATCGTAACCTTGATCATTGTCTTGCCAACGGGGCGGGCTTGGTTCTGGTCGAGTGTCTCAACTGTTGCGTCTTGAATCTGAATCATTCCGTTTGCCTTTGTGTTGTTGTTGTTTCTCATGAGTGTATTATACTAAGTGTATCGTCAATTGTCAAGACCAATCGTATACTATTCCAGACATTCTGGAAAGTATTTTACTTAGCCTGTCGCCTCTACAATCAAGGCAAGTAAGGTCAGCTTTGCAATGATGATGATGATGATGGTCATGTTTGTTTCTTTCGTTTGTTGTTGTTGTTTTGTATGCTTGTATTATATATATATTATCGTCAATTGTCAACCCCTATCATTAGTTATTCCAGAATTTTATCAAAGTATTTTATTGAGCATTTATTGTAATTATTACACTGTATCTTATTGAGATTGAGTCTCAGTATCAGTTATTAGTCATTCTTCCCCCCCCCACCCATCTCCCCCCTTTGCTATATTCATCCTTTTCTGTGTATTGTGCTTAGACTATGTTCTTTGCCTATAGCCTTTTTTTTGCTTATCTTGCCATTGTCTCTTATCTTGCCTAGATTATCTTACTTACCAAAGGGGGTAGTTTTATCTTCTTTTGCCCATCTTACCTATATTGCCTTATTGTCGGGGGTGGTCCACACGCAATCTGGCCCAAACAATCCAAATGTATCACCCAATCCCCCCTCTTCGCCCCTCTTTGTTTTGCTCCAATGTGTGTTTTTATGTCTCTAATAGTGTATAATCAAGTATACAGCATCTATTACTTACTTCAATAGGAATGATATTATGCCAGACAAGTCCAAACACATCGGTAAAGTCGAAACGCAATTGGATTGCAAGGCCACTGCCTCTCTTAACGATCAAGTTATTGATGACATGTTAAAAGAAGACAAGCCCCTTGCTGAAATCTTAGAGGAAGAAGAGGAACCTGAAGATGGCGCACAAGAATAAATTTCAGACCGGTGCCGTAGAGCTTTGTACCGTAGGCAAAGGTACGGACATGGTACTGAAAGGCACCAAGGCCCTGATTGAGGTTAATGATTCTTTAGCGGCGTTTTTAAGCAGGGAAGATACCGATAGAACCTTCAAGAATATAATAGGCGTAGGAAATAGGTGTCATTATGTTATAGAGAGTTTTAATCAAGGAGAAATGACCCTATTTGAGCGTGGCATAGGAACTGTAGCATCTACCAGAGGCGGGAAGGTATCACTAGAGCGCGAGATTTGTATAGGCTTCGGAGATTCGCCAAAGTATCAGAATCCGTCTCCGGGGAACACACCCAGAGAGTTTGAGCCTCCGTTCACTCACATAAGGGCCATGACGGTTACTCCTCATACTTATGTTGAGGCTTTAGCATCGCCAAATTCCGTTATTGCCTCTATAGGCCCCTTTAATCCCACTCCCGTTGAGATAGACGATAATTCTCTCCTAGGTCGTAAAGATAACATGGTGCAGTCCATAGATATGGACGAGTTACGCGAGATGATGGGAGATCTGGATCATGACGCCGTTGAAGCTATCGTAAAGACCCAGAAACAACTAAAGCTCAAAGCTCGCCGTATTGATCTGGAACGCAAAGACGCTGCCGTCTCCGCGTCTGTATTACGCGCCCTTCCCTCATACGATAATGATACAAAGCCTCCGGCCCAGAAGGGAAGCATTATATATAATACTACCATCAATCGCCTAGAGGTTTTTAATGGAACCGAGTGGAAGACCGTAGCTTGGCTCGAAGAGGAATAGCATGAAAATCCCCCCTAATATGACAGAGGAGCAGGTTGCTAAAGAGATAACCTTCGTCGTTAACAAGATTGCCCCCAAGTATACTTTTTACGGTTATGACATAGACGATATTAAACAGGAAGCTTTTATAATCTGCATGGATGCCATGGAACGCTATGACCATAATCGCCCATTAGAGAACTTCCTTTCAGTACATCTTTCTAATCGCCTAAAGAACTTTGTACGTGACAATTATTTCATTAGTAGCGAAGAAGAAAAGCGGCGAGTTGTGATGCCCGGCCAGCTTGTGAATGAGGATAATATTGTTGATCATCGTCAATGTAACGAGGATAAGCTTGACTATAGCCAGATGCTGGCCTTGTTAGATATAAAGCTCCACGCCTCGTATCGTGCCGACTACCTGAAGATCATTAACGATGTTTACGTTCCCAAGTCTCGAAGAGAAGAAGTACTTGCTGTTGTTACGGAGATTTTAGGGGAGCAGGGATATGCGTAAGGGCCGTTTATCAAAAAAGGAGGTCCGCTATATAACGGACCACGCGAACACGATGAGTGTTGACAATATCGCCGCAGAGCTTAATCGTGACCCCTCCTCTATCGAAGCGTTCATTAAGCGCAAGCTAAGACTCGGACTATCAGAAGAAGAAGAGATGGAGTTTTCTCTTGAGGATCGCCCTTACTGGAGTGAGCTTAGGCAACAGTTTACGGAATCGGAACTTGAGCTATTTAAGTATCACTGGTCTCGAATCATCTCGCAGTTTAAGGACGACGTATTTCCAACGGAAGAATTGCAGGTCGTGGACGCCATTAAGCTAGAGCTACTTATGAATCGCTCACTTAAGCAAAATAAAGAGAATATAGATCAGATCAATTCCTTGGAGAAGATGGTCCAAGAGGAAAAGAATCGCTCAGAAGAAGATCGTGACCGTGACTTTATTCTTAACTTGGAAAGACAGGCCGCAGCGCTACGAGCAGCACAGGAGTCCTTGAACCGTGACTACCGTGATCTTCAGACAAAGAAGAACGCCATGCTTAAGGAGATGAAGGGAACGCGGGAGCAGCGTATTAAAGAACTGGAAGATTCGCGTCAGACTTTTATAGGGTGGATAGCCCACCTAATGAAGAACCCGGATCTTACTAAGCAGTACGGGATAGAAATGGAAAAGATGAGGTTGGCCATGGAAAATGAGAAACAGAGATTATCGGCATACCATAAGTACTCGGATGGTCAGGTGGACCAGCCATTTTTAACGCCAGAGACAGCAAAGGAATAAATTATGTGGCTTAACGTGTTGAAGTTTTTCTGTTGGCTGGGTTGGCATCTGTGGGAATATATATGGAAGGGTGGGGGCATTGAGTCACATGCTATTTCGCATCGGAAATGTAAAAGGTGCGGCACTACCGAGAAGTATTCGGTGACTTCGGGAGGATGGGAACGTGATTAGACATACCTTATTCCTTAAATGGTGGCTTTTATTTGTTGCTACTCTTATAGGGCTGACCTTGGTAGCAATGAGTGGGGGGCTGGTGGTCTTATGGGAGCAAGATTCGACCAAGCTAAGCTTTGTCCTCATGGGTATTTTCATGGGAATGTCAACGTGGTGTGGAATGAAGACGTGGAGACTGAGTAGATTTATAGACTCTAGTGATGAAGATGAGCACATCGTTGCAAAAATAGAGGGCTTGATGGAGGTTGGGTGGTTTACGAGTGATCTCTGTCTTAGTATCGGTATGATGGGAACGGTGATTGGGTTCGTTATGATGCTTTCGGGTCTGGCCCAAGTAGACGTTTCCGATATTAATACCGTGCAGGGTCTTATCAAGAATCTTGGTGGAGGGATGTCAACGGCGTTATATAGTACCCTAGTGGGGCTAATCTGTAGTTCTCTTCTCAAGATACAGTATTTCAATCTTAATCAGGCAATTGACCAAGTGAGAAAATGAAACGTAACTATCATACTAGCTTGGCCTTCCTAGACCTTCTATTCAACACGCTGCTATGTTTCGCAGCGCTGTTTATCTTATCTTTTATCCTCATCAATCCTAGCAAGAATAAAAACAACGTTAAATCTAAGGCGGATTACATTATCACTGTGACGTGGGCTAAAGATCTGGACAATGATGTAGATACGTATGTTAGAGACCCACAGGGCAACCTAGTAGCTTTTATGAGGCGCGAGGAAGGGCTTATGCACCTTGATCGTGACGACCTAGGTAAAATAAATGATATCGTACAGACTCCATTCGGACCTGTAGAACATAAGGAGAATAAGGAAATTGTTACCCTGAGAGGATTTAATCGGGGAGAATATATAGTCAACGTTCACATGTATAAGAGACGGGACGAGAAAGCTATTACAGAGGTCACAATACAACTGGATAAAATCAACCCTTCCTTTAAGACAGTAGTAATCAAAAAGGTTATACTGGGGGATAGCGGAGACGAGAAGACTGCTTTTAGATTTGTTTTAGACAAGGACGGGAAAGTGACGGAAGTAAATCAGCTTCCCCTATCTCTTGTAAAGAAAGAGGCTGTAGGCTTATGAATTTTTCTTTAGGTTTAGGGTTTGTTATTATAGCGGTATTGATTCTGTGGTTTATTATAGGGTCTAAGGGGCACTGGCTCAGTAAGGCTCTTATGATCATGTTCTCATTATATTTCTGTTTATCCGTAGGTTTTTCTGTTAAAGATTTCATGGGCTGGCCCACCGAGGAAATCCTACCAGAGAAGTTTCTAGTACACTGGGTAGTGGTCAGCGAACCCGACAAGAAGACAGGGAGCGAGGGGGCTGTATATATCTGGACAAAGCCCCTATCCAAGACTGTAGAGAAACACGAATCATGGGAAGACTATCTGCTATCTTTCTATGACGGAAAGTCAAGACCTAGAGCGTATCGTCTAGATTACTCTAGGGGTCTGCACGAACAATCGCAGAGAGCTATAGAGATGATTAAGAGAGGAGAACAGGTAGGAGGAGAAAGAGGAAAGAGCGGAAAGAAGGGGAAAGGAAAAGCGGAAAAAGGAGCGGCCAAGAGCGGGAAAGGGGACAGCGCTAAAGGGAAGGGTGGCGGAAGCCTCACAAGAAACGGGGGAATCAGTTTCCATCAGTTGCCACCACCTAGGTTACCAGAGAAAGTAGGAGGATAACATGCACGGGAAAGCAATCATTTTTGGAGTAACGGGACAGGATGGAAGCCATCTGACAGATTTGTTGCTCTCCAAGGGCTATGATGTAACTGGAGTTGCGAGGCGATGCAGTGTAGATACTACACAAAGAATAAAGGATCGACTCGGATGCCCCCACTTCCATCTGGTCCAAGGAGACATAACAGATGTGCATAGCGTGATAAGTATCTTAAAGGATAACGAGGACGTAGATGAAGTCTATAACCTAGCTGCGCAGTCGCATGTGGGTGTCTCTTTTAAGCAGCCGGGACTAACTTGGGATATTACAGGCAAGGGATGCTTTAATATACTTCAGAGCATTGTGGATCTAGACATGTTCGGATGCAGATTCTATCAAGCGTCTTCAAGCGAGATGTTTGGAGGTTCTTATGATATTGATCCTAGAGACGGATCAAAATACCAAGACGAAGAGACAAAGTTTCTACCACAGTCGCCTTACGCGATAGCCAAGTGCGCCGCGCATTATGCCACGAGATTATTCAGAGAAGCTTATGGGCTACACGCTAGTACTGGTATCTTGTTTAATCACGAAGGCCCACGAAGAGGAGAGAACTTCGTAACTAGAAAAATCACCAAGTGGATAGGCCAGTTTATATCTTGGTGCGAGCAGCTTGACATTAGCCCGGAACAGTTAGCGGTTGGCGATGACGAGGTTTATATTCCTGAAAGAAAATCGGATCAGGTGGCGTATTCAAGATTTCCAAAGCTGCGTTTAGGGAATCTGGAGGCACATCGGGACTGGGGCTATGCTGAAGACTATGTAATAGCCATGTGGCTAATGCTGCAACAGGATGAGTCGGATGATTATGTCGTTTGCACAGGGGAGACACATACCATTAAAGACCTGTTAAATTACGCATTTGGTTGCGTGGGAATAGAAAATTGGGACCGCTTTGTTACTATCGACCCAGAGTTTTACAGACCGGCAGAGGTGGATTATCTCAGGGGCGATTATTCTAAGGCTAGAACAAAACTAGGGTGGGAGCCAACGCATGGGCTAGAAGATCTTATTCACATTATGATGGAACACGACCTAGATGAAACTATACAAGGTTTATCTTGATTTGACGTTAGTCATTAACAGGCTAAAAAAGTTTGCTCTTAAAGAGTTTAACTCTACCACTCCCATTGTATTTATTGAAGCAAAAAGTCCTGACGACGCCTGTTTTAGAGCGATATATAAACTAATCAAGATCATACTAGATCACGATGATTCAATACAAACAAGACTTCTGTGTAGAGAAATCAAGCACGATGTTAAGATCATCAAGGTTATGGCCGAATGAGGCGTGACTATCGAGATCCGGTGTACGCAGACTGGAGAAAACAGGTTTACAAAAGGGATGGGCGCCGATGCCAAATGCCGGGATGCAAGTCAAAGTACAGAATACAGGCACATCATATTAAGCGATGGGCGGATGCAGCCTATTTGAGGTATGATATAAACAACGGTATTACTTTATGTTCTAAGTGTCATTATTCCATCAGGGGTAAAGAGTCACATTACGAACATCTATTTATTTCAATAGTGGATTCCAAGAATGGCTAAGTACAAGCAAGCGCCAGACTTTTTCGTTATTAAAGATACGAGAGAGCAGGAAGGATATTATTTCAGCAAGTATAATACTTGTGCTGGAATGGTAGAACACAAATTGGATACCGGAGATTATACCATTCAGGGTATGGAGGACAAGATCTGCATTGAAAGAAAGGGCTGTATAGAAGAACTAGCCATCAACCTAGGACAAAAAAAGCACGCATTCCTTAATGAAATTGAACGCATGGTAGAGTTTCCACATAAGTTCCTAGTACTAGAATTCTCCCTATCTGATTTGGTCGATTTCCCAGAAAGCTCTCGCATTCCTGAAAAAAACAAGGCCATTTTAAAGATTACAGGGAAGTATATTCTAAAGTGTCTTATGGAATTCCAGCTATACAACGGGATACATGTATTATTCTGTGAGAACAAATACAACGCCTTTCTTACAGTGAGTAGCATTTTCAAGAGAGTGAATGAGATGTATACCATTGGGAGGAAAAAGTAGGCATGCTTGACCAAGTGGGCGATATTCATTCTTATAATCTAGACACAAAGCGGCGAGAGATATTTTTGCACGGCCATCATGGCCATTTTGAAGAAGACCCCGGAGTAGAATACCGGATGGCTACCACGTTTATTAAGAACCTTAGATTTCTGGACTCTGTCAGTAATCTTCCTATACTGGTTCACATGCACAGCATTGGTGGCGAGTGGGGGGATGGGATGGCAATCTATGACGCCATCCAGTTATGCAAATCTGATGTAACTATTTTGACTTACGGACAAGCCGAATCAATGAGTAGCGTGGTGTTACAGGCCGCTGATGTAAGAATTATGATGCCTCACACTTACTTGATGCTACATTATGGCAGCATCGATTGTGGTGGAGATTACGTGAACGCCCAAAAGCTAGCTACTTTTGAAAAATCTAGAGCAGACACGATGCTAGATATCTATGCAGAGAGATGTGTCGAAGGCAAATTTTTCAATGAGCGATATAAAGCTCTGACTTGTGATAAGGTGAGGACGTTTTTACGTCGAAAGCTACAGTGCGGTGATTGGTATCTGTCGCCACATGAAGCGGTGTATCACGGTTTTGCGGATGGTGTGATCACTAGTAAAAAGTATGGCTCAATAGATAGACTAAAATTAAAATGACTGTAGAATATTATCGAATGGACCCGGCTTTTGAAGGCCGTAGCTATCCTGAGTATGGTACTACTGGGTATGATGGTCGTGGGTGGTACTATTTTTATGGCGGTCAACTGTGGGGTCCGTTTGATAGCGAAGAAGAAGCGGAAGAAAAAGAGCGGGATATAAATGGATAGTTATATCATATGTGGCTCCAGAAGGTACGAACATGCCAATTTCAACAAGCTGGTAGATAGCTTTGATGTCATTGTACGCCACAACATGCTGCTGCCTGACAACAACTACGGAAAGAGGGACGCAACTCGTCAGATATTAAACGGTCATATCTACGAGAACTATACTAAAAATTTACCGCCCCTTAAGTGGAGACCTAACTACCATAAGGAATTCGGGATTCCAGAAGATCATATAGATGCTTTTTATGAACACCTAAAGAAAGACAATGTAATTTTCCAGAACTTTGCTGGTAACAATACCGAACTAATGAAGTCTATCTTGAGAAAGCACGGGATTAACCATAAAATAACAAAGTGTGTCAGGTGCGGTTTTGCGTATATGGCTGATTGCATGCACAAAGGAATCAAGCCGTTCCTGATTGGCCTCTCCTTACAAAAACGTGACCAGTTAAACAAGCAATACACACGTAAAGATGGCACTGGATACCATCACGATGTAGCATCAGAGATTGATTTAATAAAGAAACTACATAGCGCTGACTTGGTTGATGCAACATTTTGTGCTATTAAAGATACTACCAGTATGGAAATTGACTCCTCTCTCTTGACCCCAACCATCACCAGTTTAAACATAATCAAGAGGTTCATTGAATAATGACTCCTACGCCGCGATCCATTGTAGCCATTCCCCCGTCCTATGACAAAGAGGAACGCCTTGAGCTAGAATCAACTGTCGTATATTTGAAGTATTTAAAAACCCATGGCGCCCAGTGTGTCATGACTACTGCTGGAACTTCTCAGTTTAACCTTCTAGCAACCGAAGAGATAATAGATCTTAACGCCTGTATATCTGAATCCTTTGAGGGTGCAAAAATATTAGGCATTCCACCAGCTAGCACGACAGAGGCTTGTGATTTTGTCCACGCCTCAAGGAGCTACCTAGGAAAAGATGCTAAGCTTATGGCGCTGTATCCAGATAGATTTTACGGTGAAGATGTAGTCGTTGATTATCTGCAACGTATTTGCGAAGCGGCTGGCGATAGCGTGTATTTGCATACTCAAAAAATGAGGTCTGGCATATCTGGAGACTGGAACTATGATTGTGATATTATAAATAGGCTGTACGATTTGGGGTATGTGGCGGGTATAAAAGAAGAACACCCCAACCTGCAAGCTTCTTACAACTTTGTCCGACACCTAAACCCCAATCTCGACGTTATCGTGGCAGGCGGAAGCATGAGAAGGCTTGCATTCTTGGAGTCGGCAGGCGCAAATTCTTTACTTGCTGGGGTTGGCAATCTATTTCCAGACATAGAAAACGAATTTCTGGCTGGTCACGACAAAATGAAACATTTACAAACAGAGGCTAGACTCTTTGATGTCTTCATGGCTAATGGGTGGCACAAGTCTCTACGAGCATCGTTAAAGATACTAAACCTAACATGCCTTAACGATAGAAACCCTTGGCCCAACTGCGATGACCAGTGCATAAATCAAATTTCCGAAGTGATCAGGGATATTAAAAATGAGAGATAAGGTATGGATTTTGGGACCGTGCTCCCTTGAGAGCAAAGACCTATTTTTGGAATGCTTGGGGGCAATTAACTCCATCATGGACAAGGATGACAACTGGTACATGAAGGCCAGCTTTGATAAAGCCAATAGAACATCCCTACAGGGTGGTCGCGGACCCGGACTAGAATACGCAAAAGAAGTTTGGGCAGAAGCCAAAGAACTATATCCCAATGTACGCTTTACTACCGATATTCATGAATGCTGGCAAGCAGAACAGCTAGCAGGATTGATTGATGTGATACAAATTCCTGCATTTTTGTCAAGACAAACTGATTTAATTGTTGAGTCTGCCAAACATTTTCCAATAGTCAATATTAAGAAGGGTCAGTGGCTAGGACCAAACAACCTGCTTGTTTCAGTAGACAAGGTAAAAGAAACCAACCCGTCCTGTGAAGCTTGGGTATGTGACAGAGGTTCCAACTTTGGGTATCACGACCTGTTTGTCAACTTTGGGATTGTTGATGAACTGAAAAAATATTATGACCGAGTGATCTTAGACTGTACACATTCAACACAAAGGTCCAGAGCAGTACATGGCACACAGGGAGATCCGGTGCTTGCCGGAAGATACTTTGTTGCTGCCGATTTATTTAACTACGATGGAGTGTTTGCAGAAACACATCCGAGACCAAGCGATTCAGTGTCTGACGGTCAATGTCTGATTCATTTGGACGATCTTAAATCCTTAATTCAAAAAGCAAAAACGGTAGGGGGGATCTATGATTGATCTTAAACATCTTGAAAAAAACAATGTATCATATTTTACACACTTTAGAAAGGCAATTTATGTTAGTATTAACATGATTATGGGGGGTGTACTTTGTTTCGTTCACGCCTTCTTGCCATTTGTCTTCGTAGAGTCTGCTACCAAAATAAACGAGAGGCTACGTAAAATACTATGAAAAGCTTGGCGGTAATACCAGCTAGGGGTGGATCAACTAGACTCAAAGATAAAAATATCTACCCCTTGGCTGGCAAGCCACTGATAAGGTGGATTACCGAATCTGTTGTTGCTTCTGAGCGCTTTAATCATATTTTAGTATCTACTGATGACGACAGAATTTTTGATGCCGTGTCTGACTTGGGCGTTGTTAGGCACAACCGCCCTGCGCACCACGCTACAGTGCAAGCAACGGTTCTGGATGCTATGATGGACTTAATGGACGAGGTTGACGATTGCGATACGTTCTCTTACTTTTTACCTACGTGCCCCTTTGTGGGTGTTGAAGATATACGCAAGGGCATCAGCTTACTCCCACACGCAGACTCTGTAATAAGCATGACACAAATACCAGAAACTATCCAATTAGCATGTGTGATGAGCGGGGACAATGTGCTACCCATTTTTGACAACCTTGAATGCGGACTCACAAACAGCAAGTTCATAAAGAAGTATTACAAGCCTTCTGGAGCGTTTTATATGGGGCAGTGGGGTTCCCTGCTAGAGCATAGAAACTTCTTTAAGGGCAATGTAAGGGGTGTCATTATTCCTCCAGAAAGATCTATAGACATTAACACGCTAAGGGACATAAAATATGCAGAAGGTTTTAGCACAAAATATCAACAGTCTTCTCAATAGAATCCAAAATATTAATGGAGACATAATAGAGCTAGGAGTGCATAAGGGAAACAATACATTTATCATCGGGCACTTTCTGCAAGAGAGCAACTCCGAAAAACAGTACATAGGCTTTGATACCTTTGATGGCCATTGTGAAGAGGATCTTGTAGGTGCCAATGAAGGAGTACTAAGAAACCAACGAAGTAAAAGATGGAATATATCTAAAACATTAGTAGCTGACACAATAACCAAAAAGGGACTAGAGGATTATTGCCAAATAGTTGTCGGAGATATTAAAAAGACAATACACCAATATTTAGACACGGTTGGCAAAGCTCATAAAATATCCATGATGTATATTGATTGTAATGCATACCTACCAGCAATAGAAGCGCTTCGCGCCTGTGGAAAATATTTGTCCAAAGGGGCGCTGGTAGTAGTAGACGAACATACTATTGGGGGCGAAACACAGGCCTTTAAAGAGTTCTGTGATGAAGTTGTCATGGATGTTCAGTCTACTGGGTGGTTGTTTCCTTGTGGCCCAAGGATGTATGGGGTAGTTCAATGAAAATCGCCATTTGTCTATATGGTAATGTGGGCCATAACAATTGTGCCAGCGCGAGACCCGCTAGAACTTGTGAAGAATTAATTCACGAATCAAATATAGCAAATAAGGATATATTGCCGACCTATAGAAACTTAAAAAATATCATAGATAAATACGAAGCAGAGGTATTTGTTCATAGTTGGTCCACAAATAAGGAAAAAGAGATTATAGACCATTATAAACCCCGCAAACACGAAATACTTCCTCAAGCAAACTTTGAAGTAGACTTAGAAGAATATGGAATAAAGGGAGGCGATATATCTAAATGGGACATTAGTGAATCCACAAGGTTTGGGTATGAAGGGTTGTTACCATCTAGACAAACGGTGGATAATATTTTGAAGGAATTGGCACTACTGGCATTTAGAACAAAAAGTAGATGGTGGTCCACTAAGCGCACCCTTGAATTAAAAAAACAGTACGAAGACGAGCAAGGATTTAGATATGATTTTGTTTTATTGAATAGATTCGACAATAAATTTTTGACACCTCTGCCTTTCGAAAAACTCGAAAAGGATAAAATCTATGCTAGTAAAAGAACTGGTAGAATAGATATTGATTACACCTTATTCGATTACTGGTTTGTAGGAGATAGTCACATAATGGATCAATTTGGCGCTCTCTATGATAATATTCATAGCTACTCAATCAGACCTACGTTTGCTTGCCGTGAGCATATTGAAAAAGTTTTAGGAAAAGGCGCATTGATAACGCCTAACTGGAAGTACCAACTTTTTAGATAAGATGAGTAAGACCATGAAAACAATTTTTTGTGATATTGATGGAACCCTTTTGCATCACCACGGAGACCTTCATAAACAAATAAGCAAAGAGCCTATCTTATTGAAAGGGGCGCGAGAAAAATTAATTGAATGGGATAGAAAGGGATATAATATCATCTTGGTGACCGGCAGAAGAGAATCCTGTAGAAGACAAACAGAAGCACAGTTGCAAAAAACAGGTATATTTTATGATAAGCTAGTGATGGGAATTGGTGGTGGAGATAGGGTTTTGATAAATGACAGAAAGCCTGACAGCAGTAGAGATACTGTGTATTCAATAAATCTAGACAGGAATGCGGGAGTTGAGAATGTCGAACTGTAAAACAGTATACAAGCCTTGGGGGAAAGAGCTTTGGCTAGAATTGAACCACCGGTATTGTTATAAGAGGCTGCATATTAACGCTGGAAAAAAAACAAGCTACCAATACCATGAGCAAAAGCTAGAAACAAACTATATAATTGAAGGCACAGCTGAAGTTTGGTTAGAAAACGACGAAGGCGTAGTAGAAAAGACAGTAATGAAGGCTGGCGAATTCTTTACTGTTGTACCGCCAAGAAAACATAGGATTATAGCAATAACTGATGTGATTTTACAAGAAGCTTCCACACCCGAAGTTGATGACGTGATTAGGATTTCAGATGATTCTTTTCGTAGCTCTGGTAGAATAGATCACGAGCACACGAAACCAGCGTTGTGTATATTAGCAGCGGGAATCGGCAATAGATTGGCCGACTTTTCAAACCACATAAACAAGGGCCTGTTACCATTAAATAATAAGGCCATTATTTCTCACCTCATTGATAAAACTTCAAAAGACCATGATATCATTATAGTATTAGGGCATAGGGGAGACATGGTTAAAGAGTATTGCGATGCGGCCCATCCAGACAGAAACTTTACCTTTGTCACGGTTGACAAATATGAGGGGGAGGGAACTGGTCCGGGGTATTCAATTAAACAGGCCGAAAGACATTTACAGAGACCATTTATTTGGGCGGCGGCAGATGTAGTTATTATAAACGACCTTCCTCCTGTAGATTATGATTGGCTCGGCCTTTACCCCACGAGTATTCCAAGTAGATATTCCACCGCAAATGTCAAAAATGGAGACATAACTGATTTTAAAGATAAGTCTGAAGATGGATATGATTATGCATTCATTGGGTTGGCCGGAGTTTATGACTACAAAACCTTTTGGGAGGAATTGGAGGGCGTGGAGGTTGTTAGCGCTTACTACAACACTGATAAATATTCAACACTGAAAGGCCACATGTTTGATTGGTATGACATCGGAACGGTAGAAAATTATTTGCATGCCCAAAAAACATTCGACGATAATGTGAGGTATAGCATCCCTAAAAATAGCGGAGAATTTCTTTACAGAGTTGATAACAATTTCATCAAACTGTCTTCAGACGACAAATTCATTAGTGGGCGAGTAGAGAGAGCCAAAAAGTTAAGGGGGCTGGCCCCGGATGTGGTTTATTGCGGGAACAACTTGTTTTCATACAAGTGGCTAGAAGGAAACACTTTATATGATTGCAATGATATCGATATTTGGAAAAAGTTCCTATCTTTTATGAAGAATAATATGTGGCAACCGATTGATAAGGATATTAGAAAGGATTGTTTATTATTCTACAAGGATAAAACTCTAGATAGACTAAAATTGTTCTTGTCGGAAAGGGGGGAGTCATATTTAAACAGCCATATCGTTAACGGAGTGAAAACAAGTTCCATTAAAGATTTATTGCATGATTTTAAATGGAGCCGTCTGAGCAAGGGCCTACCAACAGAAATGTTTCATGGAGATTTACAATTTGACAATGTAATTCACACAGATTGCGGTAGATTTTATCTATTAGACTGGAGACAAGATTTCGCGGGACAGGTCGTTGGAGATGTGTATTACGACTTAGCAAAAATGTATGGCGGAATCTTAATGTCTTATTCCTCAATGAAAGATAGTAACAATTTTTCTTGCTATGTTAACAAAGAAATAGTAACTTACAATTATAAATCTAACCCTAAGCTGGATGAGTTTAAGTTGGTGTACGAACAATGGATTGTAGACAACGGATACGATTTAGAAAAAATCAAGACGATTACCTCCCTTATATTTTTAAACATGTCTCCCCTCCACGAGAGAGAGCTTGGAGATTTGTTATTTTTCAAGTCACATCAGATGTTGCAAAAGGACCATGAATAATATCAAATATTTTATAGGGCCGATGTCTCTAAATATAACCGATGCAGTTATAGATTTTGGCGATGTGTTTGGCTTCATTCCTTCGAGAAGACAGGTTGATTATAGTGGTGGATATGTCAACAACTGGACCACTGAAACGTTTGCTAAGTATGTAAATGGACGAGTTACAATTGAAAGAGACCACGCGGGGGCGAGTCAGGGCTATATGGATGATGACGGATACGAGTCCCTAAAAGCAGACTGCGAAAATGTAGAGATAATCCACATAGACCCTTGGGTCAAATATTCTGGATATCATGAAGGACTTAGAGAATGTATAAGCAATATAGCATTTTGCTATTACACCAATAGACATATCAGATTTGAAGTTGGTACAGAAGAGGCCATAAGAAAGTTTAGTGCTGCATCATTAAGTACATTTTTATCAGATTTAGAGTCAAAGTTGTTACCAGAAATGTTTGACGCGATAGAATACGTAACCATACAATCTGGAGTTGGGTTGAATTTGGGCAAGAGAATTAATACCGGAGCTTTCAATTCAAACGATTTAGAACAAATGATCGCGGTGTGTAAAAAATTTGGCAAGAAGAGCAAAGAACACAACGGAGACTACTTATCCAACAACGAATATAAAGCTAGGTTTGACTTGGGCCTTGACGCAATAAACATAGCCCCTGAATTGGGCCAGCTTGAAACATTGTGCTATTTGGACGAAATGGGTGATGACATAGAAGATTTTTATCAAATTTGTTATCATTCAAACAGATGGAGAAAATGGGTTGACGAGGATTTTGTTCCCGAAGACAACAAGAAAGAATTGATAAAGGTGTGTGGCCATTATGTTCTTTCTGATGATGAGTTTTTACTCATTAAACTGGACATAGACGATAAAATCAATGGGGTTATAAAAAACAAACTAAGGGATTTAAATGAACTTGTGGATCAATAAAGATACAGAGGTATATTGTTCATTTGCCAAGACTGCTGGTAATACCGGTTGCCAAATGATGAACACCGCATTTTATTACTACGGCTTAAACAAGATCTACAAATCGTTTTCCGTGGACAGCATAGAGGATGCTATAAAATCTGTGAAGACACTGGACGTAAAGGGCTTTGCGGTAACTATGCCGTTTAAACAAGAGGTATTAGAGTATGTTGATGAGATCTGGGACGGTGGTCGGATAGGAGCGGCAAACACAGTCATAAATGAAAACAACAAATTAAAAGCATACAACACAGACTATTTGGCTGCTCTAGATTACCTTAAAGACTTTCAGAACCATGATAATTTTTATATCATAGGAAACGGGGGATATGCAGCGGCAGTTAAAGCGGCAGCAGAAGATCTTAATATCCACTATGTCAATATTACTAGAAAAAATTGGGAGCAATTAGATAATATAGATAATGGCGTAGTATACAACTGCACACCTGTTGAAAATTTGAAATCTATAGTGAGCGATAATAATACTATAATTGATTGTATAGTGCAAACAGCCACAGGTAAACAGCTAGCCAACATGCAAGCGTCACATCAATTCAAGCTGTATACCGGCCTAGAGTTTCCCATAGGGGTATAGGGATAACGAAATGATAAAAACACTTACAATAAGAGATACAATATCTCATATGCATGACACGCTAGTGTCAGACGGAGTGTTCACAATTGAGCGCTACCTATCCGGCGACATTTTACAAGAGTTACATGACGATATACTGGGCAAATGTCAAAGCAAAGCGAGCCATTATGAATTTGGCCGCAATTACAGGGGTGATGCGTTGCGTACCTTTCCTGACGACAGCATAATCTCACATGTATACAATGAAGACTGGATGAGAAAACTGCATGAACAATATTCTGGCAACGCTAGAGGTTACGGCAAGAATGTTTATGCTACACATGATTACAAATTTACAGGAGAACTAGCTAGAAACGGATGGCTACATTTTGATAGAGACTGGTGCTTAAAGTTCTTCATATACCTAACAGACATAGATGAAAGCTGCGGAGCGTTTAGCTGTTCTGTAGGTTCAAGACAACAGGGCAAATCGCTGAGACAAGAGGCGTGGAATAATACTAATAGCTATGATAAAGTAAAAAACAGGATAGAAATAGATTATCCAACCCTCTTTACAGAGTATCCCGCAGAACCAGTTGAAGCATCAGCAGGGACACTAGTTGTATTTGATACAAACACCTTTCATAAAGGGGGGTGTGTAGCAGAAGGCAAAGAAAGACTGGTCGTTAGGCTCCATTGTGGTAAATAGTTAAAAGGGTTTTGGAAAAATGACAGAGCAAGTTAGCTTAAAGAAGATAGATGATGCGTGGCTAGGATTAGATATCCCAGACAAGAACATATTTAATCCGACCCTTATTCTCAAGCCCCGTGAAGAAGATTACCATCTTAAGCTAGCTTGGCTTATGACGCAGCCAGAATATTTTTCTTTCCTATGTAAGCACATCCTAAATATTCAACTGTTGCCCTCTCAGGCGTTGATGATGTATGAGATGTGGAACAGAAAATTTCCTATCCTTATAGCTAGTCGTGGCTTTGGAAAGTCATTCGTGCTTTCTCTATACGCCATTTTAAGAGCTTTATTATTACCTAGAAGGAAAGTAGTCGTCGTCGGCGCTGCGTTTAGACAGTCAAAGATCTTATTTGAATATATGGAGACAATATGGAGAAATGCTCCAATATTAAGGGATATATGTGGCAGTACTAGCGGACCTCGTAGAGACGTAGATCGATGCGTGATGAGACTAAATGAAAGTACTGTTACATGTCTGCCCCTTGGCGACGGACAAAAAATTCGTGGACAACGAGCAAATGATATTATTAGTGACGAATTTGCTTCTATACCTAGAGACATCTTTGAAACAGTGGTAGCCGGATTTGCTGCTGTTACGGCTGATCCGATAGATAATGTAAAAAGGGTGGCAGCAAGAAAGAAAGCGTTTGAACTTGGCGTGGAGGTAGAGGAAGAATCGAGCTATATTTCTGAAAGTAAGGATAATCAGATTATTATTTCTGGTACGGCCTATTACGATTTTAATCACTTTTCTGAATATTGGAAGAAGTGGAAATCTATTATTAAAAGCGGGGGACGCCGCTCTAAGCTTAGAGAAGTTTTTGGTGGAGAAGATCCGCCAGAGGACTTTGACTGGAAGCAATATTCAATTATACGCATACCTTATGAAATTCTTCCTCCGGGCTTCATGGATGCTGCTCAGGTGGCTCGCTCCAAAGCGACTGTTCACACGGGGATTTATCAAATGGAGTTTGGGGCGTGTTTTACTAGAGACTCCCAAGGATTCTTTAAGAGGTCTCTAATCGAATCATGCGTTATCACCAATGAGAACGTTATCAAAGACAACAATGGGGAGGAGATATTTTTTGAAGCGTCACTGCTAGGAGACCGGAAGGCGAGATACATATTTGGCGTTGACCCCGCTTCCGAGGTAGACAATTTCAGCATAGTTGTCTTGGAAGTCCACCCAAGTCATCGGAGAATTGTTCATTGCTGGACTACCACTAGATCAGAGCACCGCGAGAAGGTAAAGAAGGGGCATTCTTCAGAGACGGATTTTTATGCGTACTGCGCCAGAAAAATTAGAGACCTAATGAGATTGTTTCCGTGCATACATATAGCCATGGATGCTCAAGGCGGCGGAATTGCAGTTATGGAATCCCTGCATGACAATGACAAAATACAGGAGGGCGAGATTCCTATTTGGCCTGTTATAAATGAAGACAAGGAGGCCGACACAGATGATGAGAGAGGCTTACACATTCTAGAAATGTGTCAATTTGCTAAATACGACTGGTTATCCGAAGCTAATCATGGGCTAAGGAAAGATTTTGAAGACAAGGCATTAATTTTTCCGTTTTTCGATGCGGTCAGCTTAGGGCTATCACACGCCGAAGACTCAATTATAAATAGGCACTTTGACACCTTGGAAGAATGCGTTATGGATATTGAGGAACTTAAAGATGAGTTGTCTATGATATCAATGACCCAAACCCCAAGCGGCAGAGACAGGTGGGATACTCCAGAAGTTATTGTGGGCGCCGGTAGGAAGCGTAAGATGCGTAAGGATCGATACTCTGCACTTCTTATGGCTAACATGTCCGCTAGAGTCCTTCAAAGAATGCCCTCAGAGCAAGAGTATAACTTTTATGGAGGGTTTGCCGTGAAAGGAAAGACCTATAAAGCAAAACAGGATGAAAACCCATATTCGGGACCAAACTGGTTTGTGGACGGCGTAAAAGATATCTACTAATCCGTGTATAGTTACATAGCATTCCAATTACATTTCAATTGTTTGTATGGTGAGAAAAAATGAACGAAAACAATGATCAGTTTATTACTTGGGCTGAGGACGCGCAGGGTCGATCAGAAGCATTTTCTAAATACTCAGATTCTATAACTGCCTATGATGGAATATCCAAATCACGGGCTAGCCACAGACAAACCTTTGACAGTATAGAGCCTAACGTTTCTGTGAGAACGGGCTTCAGAAATTCAGATTACTATGCCTTCCGTGCTGATGAAGATATTCCAGCAAAGAAAAAGCGCATTATTAAGATGTGCATGGACGCATACGACAAGGTTGGTATTATTCGTAATGTAATTGACCTCATGGGTGATTTTGGTTCGCAGGGCATAAACCTAGTTCATCCCAACCAGAGCGTTGAAAAATTTTATCACCAATGGTTCAAAAAGATAGATGGCAAAGAAAGATCCGAAAGATTTCTTAATAACCTGTATAAAACTGGCAATGTAGTTATATATCGCAGCCTTGCCAACATTACTCCAGAGATTAGTAAGTTTATGAAGTCTTTGGCAGAAGATATAAAGGTCAAAATTCCTAAGACAGAAAAGGGATCTATTCCTTGGCGCTATAACTTTTTCAACCCAACAACCGTAGACATTAAAGAAGGAAATCTTTCACTATTCTTGGGGAAAAAGGATTTCACTATTACAACCAAGATGTTTCATGACAATTTTAAAGAGGGGGGTATTCCACAGCATGTCATAGATACCCTTCCAGCAAATGTTAAGAGGGGCATTCAAAGAGGAGACAAGCGTATCCCACTTGATGCGGAGAGATTGTCTGTGTTCCACTACAAGAAGGACGACTGGATGCAGTGGGCCAACCCCATGATATATGCCATTCTAGACGATATCATGATGTTGGAAAAGATGAGGTTGGCAGATTTGTCGGCTCTAGATGGAGCCATATCTAATATCAGGCTGTGGACTTTGGGTAGCTTAGATCATAAGATTCTTCCCAACAAGGCGGCTATTAACAAATTGAGAGATATTTTGATTGGCAACGTTGGCGGTGGCACTATGGAACTGGTCTGGGGGCCAGAACTTACCTTCACCGAATCTCATAGTGAAGTTTACAAGTTCTTGGGTTCTGAAAAATACCAAGCAGTTCTTAATAGTATTTATGCTGGCCTTGGAGTGCCTCCGACCCTTACGGGTATCGCTGGCCAAAGCGGTGGATTTACCAACAACTTTATCTCGCTTAAAACTCTTGTTG
>Ga0114901_1000761_pt1 | contig 20159 bp, 34 predicted proteins | sample MalvireepMed_s16_FD_89686 | JGI IMG/M metagenome (GOLD analysis project Ga0114901, IMG submission 89686) | Marine viral communities from the Global Malaspina Expedition - Malaspina viral metaG DeepMed_s16 | ecosystem: Environmental > Aquatic > Marine > Oceanic | place: Mediterranean Sea... | reverse complement strand
GATTTTCATCCCGGTGGAAAAAGAAGAAGGAGACAACGATCTCTCTATGATATTGGGAGTACAGTATAATGGCTAGGGTAAAGAAAAAGAAAGCACCTGCTGGTTATCGCTGGAAAACAGTTAGAAAATTAAATGCTATAGGTAGGCCGTATACTACCCATGTCCTTGTTCCATTAGACAAAATGGAAGCTAAGTTTAAGGAAGCCGAGTTAGAAAGTTACAAAGCTATTGGCCCTTATCCCGGTCAGGCTGTCGATCCTAGTGTAAAAAGAACTCCTGTACAAACGCGACCTGCTAGAACAAGAGCTTCTGCTGGAATTGACTCTAGTTCGGTTAAAACTCCTACGAATCTACTAGGCCAAGTTTTAGACCCTGTAAGGAATATTCCCAAGAAAGCAGAAGAGCATAGGTTAGCTGGTATAAAAGCTATTGAAGAGGCCACAAATCCCGGTAGTGCTGCTTTGGGTGGTCTTCAATGGTTAGCATCTCCTATATCTGGTACGATGGAAGCCCTTTGGGATAAGCCTGTATCTGATAACCTTCAGAATGCAGGTATGTCTGAGAAGGCAGCAGACAATGTAGCTCTGTACAGTGGCACACTTTTGCCTTTTGTTGGTCAAGTTAAGAATGTAGCTAATATACCTAAAGCAATAAATCTTGCTGTAAAAAATACTAGCAAGACAAAGGGTGGGCAGCAAGCAGTAAATGATTTAAGAGATGGAGTCAACAGTGCTTTAACAAACACTAAGGTAGAGGATGTACTATCTACTAATCTTTCTATAGAAGCAGCTAAAAAAGCAGCATCTAAAAGACCTCTTGTGGGGCCAAAGCCTGTAGGTTATGATCAAAAACAAGTCCTACGAGATTATGGAGTTGATAAGTTTGAGGATATTCCTCCGATTGCTCGTAGTCTTTCGGAGGGCAGGGCTTATGTACCTGGCTCTAGGGCTATGGCAGATGATACTGCTGGCTTACAAGCAGAAAGGAGTTATGAACGTGCTATAGATGAAGCTGTTTCTGGGCCTAGTGATCCTAAATCTATACGTAGGATACAAAGAGAAATTGATGAGGATGCTGCCTTCCGTGAGAGTGCAGCAGCTAGGGATTATCAGAGAGGGTTAGATGAGCAAGCTAACCTCGCTAAAGTTGCTCAAGCAAAGCCACCTACAAATCTTGCCGATGATGTTCCTAAAGTATCAGCATCTAGTAAGGTTAGCCCCACAGCAACGCAAGCCACAGCTATTTCCTCACCATTTAGAGCGAGGAGAAGGTTGCCTCAAGCAGCAGCTATTGGTACAGCAGCAGCGTTAGTTCCATCTAGTCTAGGGGATGGGGAGACTAAATCGGTTGGTAGAGTTGGTGGCTCTGGCTACCAGCAATGGGACAAGGGTGTTCAGGATTCAATACAGCCTGACGCTACTATGGGTGGTGGCCCACAGGATAGGGCTGAAGCCTATGCTGCTCAAGTAGGTGGACAACCACGCACTAATAATATAGGCGGTCAACCTGCCACAGAAGAGCAGATGTCTTGGGCTGAAAAGTATTATGGTGCTAAGTTTGCGCGTGATCCAGCAGCTAGGTATAAAAAGAACAAAGAATTCAAACAGTCATTGTGGAAGAAGATGGCTATACTCAATGCTATTGCAGCGTTGACAGGTAATACCTCTCAGGCTGAACAGTATGCCACGTATGCTCTAGGTATGCACGAAGATGCTATGCAGTTTGACGATGATATGCGTATGCACAAGATGCACAAGGCTGTATACTTCAGACCTGATGGAACCTTTGACCCACCAAAGAACAGTGAAGCAGCCTATAATAGAGCTATACAGATAGGTGCATCACCAGACGAAGCTAAAGAAGTCTATGGCTTTACTCCTACTAAGAAATCTAAAGATCAGTACCATCGTGTAGACCCGAATGACCCAACTAAGTGGGAACATAAACGATTCGATGTTGGTGATGATATTCCTGAAGATTGGATAAAAGGAAAGGCTGGAAGCTCAAGTCCTGTAACCACCTATGCACAATCTAATGTGGGCAAGATGATTTCAGAAATGGATGCTATAAGGGAAAATATTAGACAAGCCGAAGCTGCTGGCAATAAAGAATTAGTAGCACAAGAAGAAGCTAAACTACAATTTTATGCAAATCAAAGAGATAAAGGAAACCAGTCTACTAATTTTAATAGGGTATGGAATACTTACAAAGGTTTATATCCAGATGGTCTAGGAGGCATTTCTTCTGAGGCACCTAATTTCTGGGATTGGGTAAAGGATACTGGGCCAAAGGGTGGTGCTAGATTTGCTGAAGGTTTTGAAGCAGATGTATCTGTGGAATCTGGATCAGATGCAGATATAGAAGCTAGGGTAAGGGCTGCACATCCTAAGGCTACAGAACAAGATATACGAGATACAGTAGAGGCAATTAAAAAGAAGTTGGGAAGGTCATAAATGCCAGTTCTAGCTATGCCTGATCTGGAAGAGGAGAAGAAAAAAAGGAAAGTAAACATCCTTGCTATGCCAGAGCTAGAACCTACTAGCGTAACCAGTGGTAAATCTCCTGAAGACTTTACTAAAGGTGAGGCTATGTGGTGGCTTGCTGGTAAAGGATTGGCTGATACTTATAGAGGTGGTAAGCAGCTATTAGGTATTGATGAAGAAGAGATGGCTGCGGAACAGCGAACTATAAACCAGCTTATGGAAAAACATGGTGGTTTAGCAACTGCCTCTTACTTTGGCGGTATGATTGCTGACCCTGTTGGCTGGCTTATACCAGCAACTAAGGCTAGAACTGTAGCTAAGATGGCTATGTATGGCGCAGGTATGGGTGCTGCTGCTGGTGCTGCTGGTTACGTAGACCCGGAAGCAAAGTCTTTAACTGGAGAAGGCCAGATGACTAGAGGAGAGCAAGCTGCTCTAGGCTCTGTTGCTGGTGGTACTATAGCTCCGGCTATGGGTAAGGCACTCCCTTGGTTTGCTAAGAAGTATGCACCTGTAGGTGACAAAATATGGGCAGCTACTACCAAGAATCCAGAGATAGGTACTGGCGTGGCTGGTGGTATGATTGGTTATAATATGGGGGAGGACACTACTTTTGAAGAAGATATAACTAATGCGCTAAAAGTAGCAGTTGTTGGGGCTAGTTTAGGTGGTGCTGCAAGAATAGGCGATAAGATGACAGGTGGTAATGTTGGTAGATTCTTTATACCTGAACACGGACTTACTGATGAATATCTAAGAATGAAAGGCATCAATAGAAGGGATGCTAATGTTATTACTAAAGAATTTAATAATGTTGTTACTAAGATTCAAAAAGAAGATGATGAAACAAGAGAGTTAATCTACAAACTACTTGTTAAAGATGAATCTGTAATGAAGTCTAATGTAGATGGCAGACTCTTAGAGATGACTGATGAAGCTAGAGAGGTTATGGGCAAGTATGGTAAAGAGCTTGTCGATCTTGGTGTCTTAAAAGAAAACACATGGTTAAAGAACTACGATACCTATATCCATAGAATATATAAGAACCCAGACTTCTATAAACAGAAACAAATCTTCAAGTCTGTTTACGGTGAAGATGACATTAGATTTATTGGTGACGAGATAAAGATGCGTGGTAGAACTGAGACTCTACACAAGCACGAATGGGATATGAATAAAGATTATTATCTTGACAATCCGAAGTGGGATGTTATTTCTGCAAAATCTTCTGCATTACCGGGGAATAGGAAGGTAGCTGATGAAATAGATGACCACGTACTAGGTCAACTAAGGAGAGGTGAGTTAGACCCTGATGAGGTTATAGTACGTAGAGATTGGACACCAGAAGAACGAGCGCAGATGGGTGAAGTTACCGATGCTTCAATGGCTCTCTTTAGAACTGGTCAGCTTATGGCTAATGATGTATCAGCGCATAAATTCTTTAAGACTGTTGCTGATCGCTATGCTATGAAGATACCCCCCGGAAGAATTGTAGATGGTGAAGTTATACCTACTGATATACCTAAAGGCTTTAAGTATGTCCCAGAAAATAGGACTAAGTATGGGGATTTAGCAGGTAAATTTATACCCGATAATATCCATCATGATATTATTGGAATGGATAAGTGGCGTACTGGTGGATTCTTGAACACAAAGTTAGGCAAAGCATATAAAGGTGTTAATAACTGGTGGAAGCTAACTAAGACCGCATATAACTTACCTGTCCATATGAATAACTTTGGTTCTAACGTAGTGATGTATGATGTGAATGGTGGTAGTTTACGTGGATTAAGGCAAGCTGTAAAAGATTTGACCTTCCCTACTAAACGAGGGGAGAGTGAGAGACTAGCAATGGCTAGGGAATACGATGTATTTGGTGGTAACTATATTGGTAACGAAGTATTGCAAAAGAACAAAGCATTGTATAGGGCTTATGATACTGCTGCCGATACTGGAGTCGATACGGTAGATAGTATTCTAAACAATACTCCTGATCTTTTACGTAAGGCGGGAAGGCATACAAAGCGTTGGTCTTTAGATAAGTTCAAAGAGTTATACACATGGGAAGACAATCTATTTAGGATGGGGTTGTTTAATACGTTGATTGATAAGGGTGTTGATCCTGTCAATGCTGCTCGTCAAGCTAGGGAAGGCTTTGTAGATTATGCTAAGTCCTCTCCATTCCTAGAGATGGCTCGTAATACTGCTTTACCTTTTGCTGCCTATGCTTATGGTATAGTGCCACGGTTAGGTGAAGCTGCCGCTAAAACTCCTTGGAAGTTTGCTAAGTGGGCAGCTATAGTAGGTGGGTTGAATGCTATCGGAGAAGATTTATCTAATACTCCAGATAGGCTAGAGAAAGAGCGTAGACTATTCGGTGCTTCTCAGTCTGGTCGCATATTCGATCTTCCTTTCATGCCCCATAACATGATTAAACTTGCACCTCAAGTATCTCCTAAAGGCCCGGAAAGAGCGGAGGGCAGGGATAACTATTATCTTAATATAGGTAGGATGATACCGGGGCAAGCGTTTCAGTATGGTACGTCATCTGGAAAAAGGATACCCGGTATGCCCGATGTAATGCAACCCGGTGGTTCAATACTTAGCGGCCTAGCTGACCCACTTAGGGGCATCAATACATTTACAGGGCAGGATATACCTAAACCAATTGATAGGTTAAAAGAAGTAGGTCGTCAGTTTATTCCTAACGTACCTATCTCCGGTATTCCTGGTATAGATACAGGATTATCTCCAGCTACTTATGCTGGTACAAAATCAGCTAGGGGTCTACAGCCCGGAGGGTTTGTAAGCCAGACTAAAGAGAATCAGACAGCCTTGACAGCTATGCTACAAAATGTAGGGTTGAGGATTCAAGCAGTTGATCCTAAGAAACTTGCTCAATCTCAAGTATATAGGTTAAAAAAGAAGCGTAGCGATCTAAATAAAAAGAAACGTAAGCTAGACAGGGATAGGTCAGAAGGTGTCTACGCTGGTAGAGAAAAAATATTCCAGAAGAAACAGCAAGCATTAATAAAAGAATCTGAAGCATTAAGTGCAGCTATGAACAGGCTAGGATTATGAAAACATTACTCGCTGTACTCGCGCTAGTTTCAATGTCATCTGTATTTGCTGGCCCACCTGAAGGTGCTAAGAAGCTGATGATCCCGTACCCCTCTGTGTGTACTCCAGGTATGACTGAAATGATGTCAGCACTAACAGAGGACTACGCAGTCCATATCTCTATGACCTTTGAGGAAACCCCCATTACAGGCATAGTAATAGTACACAATCCTGATACTCAGACTGCTGCTGTCCTACATGTTAGTGAGGCTATGACTTGTCTGGTATTCTCTGGACTAAATCTAAAGATGTTTGATAGGCCAGAAGGTATGGCTCCCCCTAAAGAACAAGTACAAGAAGACTTTGAGGAGTCATAATGAACGTAGATTCAAGAGTAATTACATTAGCTTTATTTCTTATTGCCCAATCAGTAGGTGCTATATGGTGGGCTAGTGGATTATCCTCTGAGGTTGAGAGGTTATCTGGTCTTGTGGATAAGTCAGATCAGTTTCAGACTGAAATACAAAGAGCGGTATCTGGCCTTGATGTCCTTAACTTTAAGGTTGAGGAATTATGGAAAGCTATTGAAAGGTTAGAAGAGGTTGACAATGATTTGCGTGATGTCGATAACGAGATCATGGTACAACATGAGGCTATATTTTCTTGGTTAGCTGAGGATTCAGCAGAGCAGACGGCCAAGGGAAACCCATATGACTGATGATGTTAGTCTTAGCGATAAGACTAGCGTTGGAATGCCTATAAGAAACCTTATAGGTTTAATAGGTACAGTTTGCGTAGGAGCATGGGGTTACTTTGGTATACTTGAGAGGCTGAATGTAGTAGAAACTAATCAGATACTCATGTCTGCTGACGTAACTAAGAACTCGACCTTCACTGAGAAGTGGCCAAGGGGTGAGCTTGGAGCCCTGCCAGCGGATGCTGAACAATTCATGTTGATAGAACATTTATCTGGTGAGTTTGAAAAGCTGTTAAATAATGTTGAGGGTGGTAATGCTCCATTCGATAGACAGCAAGCACTTACCCTCGACTTCTACCGGCAGAGAATAGAAGCATTGGAACAGAAGGTAGAGATACTAAAGGACAAGGTGGCACAAATTAAATTCAGCAATGGAGCGGCACACTAATGGAAGTTATGTTTGTATTATTATTGTACATGAACGACAACCTAAAGGAATGGATGGGCCACTGGGAGAACCCCAGCACTGGTCAGTGGGTTGAAATGGGGATGTCAGGATGCCTGAGTATGAAACGTACTTTGAAAAGAAATGGCTGGAAAGACACGGAATCTGGGAAAACCCGATTCACTTGCGAGAAGCGTACCGTAGAATTAAAGACGAACAAAGAAGGAAACATTGTAGTAGCGAAAGTATTATGAGCCACCTTAAAGATATTAATATGAGTTGGAGTATGCACCTATGGTATGCGCTAGGTCTTGCTGGGAAATTATTTCTTTTGTCATTGATTGCTGTGGCTCATGGAGTGTTACCTTTTATATTTACATCCAAAGTATCTGACGCAGTTAATGATCTGAACGAGGAGTTGTCTTGACTTGGATAAGGGAAACTATACATAACTTTAGTTGTATATTTTGTAATCGCCATTGGTCAATAGCCCTAGATCATGGGGCTGAACACGTTTTAATGAATAAGGAATTGCATTGCCCTTGGTGTGGCGGAAAACATATCTACCTAGAAGATGAATACTTTAAGGGGCAACCACATAGAAAAAAGAAATCGGAAATTGAATGACTATAACAGAAGCAGCCCAGAAGAAAGTAGACCAGACCCTAGATGGTCAGGGATTCTTGGGTATACACTTAGAAGGTGGCGGATGTTCAGGCTATCAAATAAAGCTATCTCCGTCCACCGACATACCGCAAGACGCTCAAATGCTGTCGGAGACAATCTTCTCAGACCCCACCTCTTTGGAGTTGTTGAATGACGCAAAGATGGATTGGATAGAAGACCCCTTTGGGTCTACCTTCCACTTCACACCACCGACAGGCTCACAGTCTTGTGGCTGCGGTAACAGTTTTACTGTATGAGTGATGGTTGGTTTGCTGTACTAATGATGGTGTTAATATTAGGCATATCTTTAGGTGCAGCACTGTTAGCAAACTGCTTACTATTAAATGAAATATGTTCCTAAAGGAGACAACATGGAAAAATGGAAAGAATTAAGCAAGAGAAAGAAGTTCATGGTGTACGCAGGCGTACTGGTAGTCATCGCCGTAGTTGGTTGGGTGTCTGGCTGGTGGTCTTCGCCACCTGCTGTCTAACTTCTTGCACGACACTAAAGAAGGCAGGAGTTACCAGTCTGGGGGCGGGGGGCGGTGCCATTGTGGGGAGTGTATTGAGTGGGGGTGCGATTGCGCCGATACTGGGAGCCACGAGCGGTGCCTTTGTGACAGATGTGGTGACGGAACTGAAGATGTCGCCCAAACCCCGAGCTACAGTTTTGCACACGGAGCAGGGCATGATTGAATGTGCGCCTGATAATTTCTTTACCTTACTAGGTAAACTTGTGGAGATGGGCGGATGGTTGCTAGTCTTAATCTTTGTAGTTCCAATGATACTGGGGTGGATTCTTCCGGGGCCATTGACTACTCACGGCAAAAAGAAAAAGCAAAACCACTTGTTCTCGTAGCTTGGCGCGATATTCTATCCGATGACGGGTGGACTAGAGCCAAGGATGTATCCTGTCCTACCTTTTATTCAGTTGGTTGGTTAGCTTATGAGGATGAAGACACATTAAAAATAGCCTCAACCCTTGACTTCGATGACTTTACAGATGAAGCCAAGGGAGAGGCAATGCCGATACCATACGGTATTACAGCCTTTCCTAAGGGCTGTGTTGTAGAGGTTAAATATATCTAAGAGATACTACGCTGGGTGATAGCTCGTATTCCGTTGTAGTACCCTTCACCATCCAGACCTTCAAGCATTATTATTCCACGCCACCACTGGTATTCTGTGTCTTGACACCAAGATTCAGTGTACTTAGGGTGGGAATAACAACCTGCTGAAAGTCCGAATATCTTTTGACCGTCCGGTCTTGTCTGTTCTGCGTGATTATACAGATGTGAATGCCCTTGCACAGCAGAGCAATGTAACTTAGTAACCAGCGCATGACCTATGTGTACAGAACTAATAGGTCTTCCAGCCACACCAGATGTGAAGTAATGACTGAAGGTTATACCCTTTATTGTAACACATTTCTTAAACGGTGTCACCTTCCAGCCAAATTCTTTGTACTTTAAGTCCACTATTCCTATAGCTCCGTCTAACTCTGGAGTAGTATTGACAGCCCTGGTAATCCTATCTTCGTGATTACCCAGGGTCATGTGTAACTTAGGCTTATAGTTTCTTACCTTCTTGATAGGTGCGAACAGTTTATTCTGTGCGTCTATCACAGCCTCAATATCTTTCCTGTAACGTCTACCTTCAAACCCTTTAGTACCTCTATCATACGATGATAAGCTAGGCATATCAGCCATGTCACCGATACACACTATAACATCTGGTTTCTCACTAGCTATAAACTTACCTAACGCAGTGAACCTGTCATTATCATAATCAGGATGTGCGTGAGGATCGCCAATCACTAATAGATTCATTACCATTGTCTCCTTAGATATGCTATCGCAGCCTCGTTTAGCTGCTCCATAGTATCGAACTCTCTATCATCAGAGTATTTACAATACTCTCTACTGTCTGAGATAAAATATTTCCACTTATCTTTCTCGTTTCTATACCTTTCTAACCTGTTGTCACTACAGAATGGGTTATCTTTAACTCTCCCCATGTTGTACGCACTACCCTTACCCCACACTATCTCCCACTTTATCTCTTCGTTCATTGTCTGGCCCTCTTAGTTCCTTATCATAACTCCAAGAGTCTTGTTTTATTCTCTTAGAACTCCACTGTCTTACATCAAGACAGTTAAAGAACGTACTTATATGTCCAGTAGGATTAAACTTTTTTTCTTCATAGGCTCCACTCCCCTTATCTAATCTTAGTATTATGCCTCTCGGCGTGGTATCGAATTGGTGCATCAGTCTTATAGCGTATTGGTATGCAGCTAACTGTAAGTAGTATGGCTTGTAAACTTTCTTTGAAGTCTTGAAATCAATCACACAAGGCATTCCATTTACGATAGCAACAGCATCAGCAGTACCAGCATAGCTATATTTAGCAGGAATATTCTCGTCATCTTCGTAGTATATCTTCTCCTCGGTAGCTATCCATTCTATTTCATTATTAGATGCCCACTTAATAAACGCATGGATACAATTTGAAACTTCTTCATCCTCTTCCGGTATCTCAAGCGGTTCATCCCTCTCTCCCATCTTCCATTTGATTCCTTCACTAATCCAGTGGTGAACCTCATTACCCACATCAGCAGCGTGTTCACTGATTGCCTTTGATGCGGTGAGTATACCCTGATGTATATGCTCTACTACTCTCTGGGGTATCACAAAGGTAGCAGGGTCTGGTCGGCGGTACGGCTCAAGAGATTGCAGAAAGAAACCTGCGCCTTCTTGAACCGCCCAATCCACCAAATATTTTGGAAAGCAGGAGTCAATTACCCTGGTAACAGAAGGGATTTTATTACCGTCAACTGTGTACGAATGCTTGTTATCATCGTACTCTAATTCAAACCTTCTACCATCAGTGTAAGCTATCTCCATATTACCCCCTCAGAGGCTCTGTATTGCCCGTCACGGCATTCTTAGTAAGTACCCCTACCCACCCTATTACCACGGGATGTCATCCTTGTTACCAGCCGGAGCCTTCGGAGCTTCTGGCTGCATCCATTTAGACCCACCGGAGCTACCATTACTATTCTGCGCCCATCTTTCCTTAGCTTCTTCCTTAGTTAAGATGTCATAGTCAGCAGTATACTTGGTCACTTGGTCAGAATCCATAGGCCGTACTTCTATGTCAACTGCCGGGCCATTCTCCCTAGTATTATTTTTACCACCCATCCAATGCCAACCAGCCTTGGCAATGTATACCTTACCACTCCAATCATCCATCCAGTCAGCAGTCTTCCGATCACTTGTCCAAAGACCTGCTCTGTTCTCAACAACGTACTTGTCAGCCATGCTTTTACTCTCCCATTTGTTTAATGTTCGCTCCCATTTATCAGGAGCAGGTTTGTGATACATCCAATCAGGATCATCGTCTTTGGTTTGCACTCTCCGTTCTCCAGATGTCTACCTCTCTTTGCCATGATTCACGCCTAGCTTCCAGAACATATAACTCTACTGTTGCTTCAGATAATTTTTCGACATGGTTTTTATATGCCTGTGAAGTATAAGCATGGGCATCTCTCTCTGCTACAGTGCCTGTGCTATTTAGATACTCCTCTGATTTGATACCTTTGACAACCGTTGGAGCTAACGCAACATATGCCCTAAGCGTACCGTACTCAACGTCTGTATCTGTTAGTGCGTTGTGTGCAGCATCCATTGCAGCTTCAGTATTTTCAATCATAGTATCTCCTATAAACTTCGTTCATCTCTTGCGTTCAGCAATGTAAGTATTGGTTGACTGATCTTATCGTATAACATTGCAAATTCTGGATCAGCTATATCGGTACTTAGACCCTGCTCCTCTGCTACTGTGTCACATATTAGGGACATCAAATCATAGTTATCAATCATCTAAGTCTTCTCCAAATAGTATGTTACTGTGTGTAGGTTTACGATCATTGAATACTATTATACCACTTCTGAATGCTAATTGCAAGGTTTCTAGTATCTTTCTTGCTTGGCTCAGTCTCATAACATCTGCCTTTTCATCATTGCCTACGTGCAGGTGAGCATGGCATACATAACACAGAGGTTCGACAAGGAAGTCATCAGCTTTGATACCCATGCCACCAGCTAGTCCTGTCTCTGCCCCTCTCAAGTGATGAGCTACTACAGTATCATCCTTGATACCACACTCAGCACACGCTAGGTTCTTACCTACCCAATTAGTATAGTCTTTGCAACTCCATCGTTTAGTTTTACCTAGTTGATTTATGTTCATTGTTTCCTCACTAGCTATTAAGTGTAGCCAATACATCATCGAAAGGTCTAAATCTTCCTACAATATACTTGGGCAGTTGTAAGGAAGGGCGACCATTTATTCTTGTTGACTGTCTATTCTTTCCTGCATTTACTGTCCCAAGAAACTCAAAAATATCTGAGTCTTTGTAGCCATTGTACTTAACGATGTGCCCATACTCATTCCCAGAATGTCTGAATCCACATTCATATAGGGCAGACTCCAGCGACCTAAACCATCGCTTATGCTCACGACCATTTACGTTTACATCGCCGGGGAATGGGTTGGTCGGACTATTCGTTCTCTCCCCAACCATGTCCAAAGCTCTCTCCCCTTTCCTCGCAGTAACCATTGGTTTTTCAGGCGTTAGCTTTCTCTTACCACTATCAAAATAAACAGGTTGTTGTGAGTACCCCCACGGTTTTCTAGCATGGGGCCATCTAACAGGTTTTAGTAACTCAGGAGCTACTTCAGGAAAGTCCAAATCACACCTAACTGTAAGTGGTTTAAACTTGTTATACTGGTCAGCATAGAATCCTGAGTCCATACTACCTGTATACACCTCGTCAAAAGGACAATTCCAAGAAGGTGTGTGCCGATCATGTACCCACCTATGCCAAGGAAACTTTACCCACCTGTCCATAAACTCTGCGCCATCTACTATCCATATTATACCATTAGCATACTTGGTATAGAAATCTTCTCTAGCTAATATAACATCATCTGATAAAGTGGAGTGTTGAAACTCTATAACTTTACCGTTAGGAAGGCACACATCAGCCCTGTGAAACTCATCAGAATCAGTGCTGTGTATAGTAACTTCCCTATACTCAGGTGGAAACTGATTCTTCCATTCTCTATGCCATTCTGTTTCAGCTTCAGCCCAAGGATCACAATCCTCTCCTGATATATGCGCCCAATGATGTATATTTATATTACCGCATTTACTTAATACTTCTCCACCACAGCCGGGGCATTCTGCTCGTTGCCCTGTATGAGAGGGCATTGACTTACTCCCATCTAGCGTAGCGTATTGCATAGTTAGCTTACTCCTTTTTTCCACATGGGAATAAAGCCTTTATTCTTAAAGAAGTCATAGGTAGTTTCGTATACTCCATCACTGAGGTACACGCCCATACCCGGTGCTACTTCATCCCATTCACATGCTTCCCAATACCATATAGGTTTCTTTCTCAGCAACTTTAGTACCCAATACTTTATATACTGGTCAGGCATTGCCCAAAATGGGGGGTCAAATCTCTCGACCGTATAACGTAACTCTCTCATATAATAGTAGAGCCACTTCTTCCATCTTGGCCTGTCTCGCAGCTTGTTCATATCTCGCATACTCCTGCTGTGCAAGCAACTTCCTGACTTGCGATTGTGTTATCAGTCTCTTCAACTATAGAACTCCAGTCAATACTCTTAGGCATCTTAGCGAATAACTCTTTGTACTTCTGCTTAGTAATGTCCTCATACGGAGCTTGCTCATACACATGGCCTTCATCAGCGGAAGGTAGGAAAGATATACCATTGACTATATTCCAGTTATCCCATATCCACCAACCAACAAAGGGCCATTCATCTTCTGGTATGTAGCAAGTCATGGAAGGTTTGTGTTCACACCAGTGTTCAGACATTAAAGCCCACATACGTAGTTGCTTCTCCGGGTCTATGTCATGTCTAGTGAGAGCATCCTCTGGAGACTTCATTGGAAATGAAAAGACGTAAGCATCCTTGTTGAACTTATCCACCTCACAAGGAACACCAGCATCTATCATTACTTTAGCTAACGGGTCTTTGATATCATTACGAACCCTTCTTATATAGAAATCGCTATGCCTCGGGTGCATACCGCTGGCTGAATTAACAAGCTGACTCACAGTACCTGACGGTTTAACACAAGTAATAGCAGTAGAAGGATTTATCCCTAGCTTCTTAGCCCACTTCTTGTTAGTTACCTCAGCTATCAACCTCAAATTGTGCACCTCTTGAGTCGGGAATGACTGAGTAAAGTATTTACAATCCCAGATACCAGTGATGGACACACCAAGTAACCTCTCTTCCTCACAATTTTTCTGCCATATTTTACGCAGGAATCTAAAGTCTGTGAGTGATGACTGTAGTGTGCCAAGTATAGTGGCAGCTTCTACCTTCTTCTTCAGTGACTCATAGGTATCTCCCGGCCTAGCTACTAGCTCTGTAAGGTTGCAGAATTGTGCACTGCGAAGTACGATTTCGCTGCATGGATTTGTGCCGAACTCATGGTCTGTATCCCTGCGCTCTGGTGCCATATCCTTACAGGCTTCACGATTAAATATGCCACGCTCACCTGATCTGGATTCATAGATAGCATTCCATTCCCGCATGAACGCACCGACATCTGGCTTTTCAGTGTAACATATACTATTGTTGGCTAGTGTGCGTTGAGGATTCTCTACGTACCAGTTACCCATCTTAGCGTGACGCATACGTTCATCACTGTGGTTAGACAGGTTAATCATTGCAGTCCTACGTACACCGCCAACTACTACGCACTCTCCAATGTAGCACATCACATCATGTAGCTCAATGGAGTTTAGTTTCCTACCTGCTGCTCCTTTGAATACATTGGTTATGTTGTGTAGTGTGAGTGCAAACGGTTCTCCCCCGGACGCTCTCCCGCCAAAGGTTTTAAGTGGTGCACCTGCTGGCCTCACCCTGGATATGTCTACCTTCGGTACTTTACCACTGTACAGTAGACGCACGTACTCATCAAGGGCAGTTGCCCATCCTAGCTTGGAGTCTCTGACCACTACAACAGAGTCAGTGTCATGGAACTCTTCAGCTACTTCTGGTAGCTTGGCTATGTGTTGACGCTCAACAGAGAACCCAAGTCCTGTACCATTCATCTGAATGTATAGTGACTCACCGAATACTCTGATGTGATCGACTGCAACGTAAGCACAGTTGTAAGCACAGACATTCTCTCTGTCTAGTGCAACTCCGGCTGTCATTAAACTTCGCATGGAAGGCATGACATCCTTGTTCTTTATCATCTTCCTAATGGCTGGGATAGAGACAGCAAACTTCTCTTCCATGTAGTTACAGTATCTGTCTACTGTCTCTTCCCATGTCTCACGCCTTTGTTTATCAGGAAGATACCTTGCATACCTAGAGATAGCAATGTACTCTTCGTAAGGTGTGTTACTCTCCATATGCACTTCGCAATGTTACGTTAGCACCATCATATTCACCTGTCTCATCATCACGGTAGGTGTTAGCAACAAACTCCTCACCCATCATACGCCTAGCAGAACAAACTTTGTCTCGCGCATCTATGAGTCTGGTGTAATCTTCAACAGCCATGCGCTGAACCTGCCATTCGTACATCCATATATCATCACAGAAGGATGACAACACATCGTGTTGTTCCTGCATAGCGACTAACAAACGCTCGTTGTCTTCTGACTTCTGCGCCTTAGTCTTCTTCACTCGATTAGCTTTCTGCATATCATGTACCGTCACTTTTATTTCTCCTTGAAGTCATCTGCTTCGTCTTCGCCCATGATGCCAAACTTATAAGCACCCACTATTTTCAACACTACCCTAGATAAACCACGCTTCTCTGCCATAGCTGAGTGGTACGGTGGCTGTTGTTTGGTATTTTCTGATGTTGATTCCCCAAAAGATTCAACAATTAGATCACCTTTTTTGCCGATAGCTTTTACAACAGCGTAATCTTTTTCCATTCGTATCCATTCAAACCTAACATGTATATCATTGTTATACTGTATCTTTTCGATACCTTGACGTTTGATAATCCATATAGACTTACTATTACGTTTGAATTCAAACAAGTCTTCTTCACGGTAAAGGTTGTTATCCTTAACCAACTTATTCATAAACTCACTGCGTAACATAGGTTTCTCCTATTCAGTACCGCCGTAGCTGATTTCCTTTTCTGGTTTAACTTTAATATGTTTCCACTCTACAACATTGCCTTCTTCGTCACGAACATAAGCAACTTCATATTCATCTTCAACCCATCTACCAATTTTAACCTTGGTTCCTTCCTCTGGAATGGTTGACATCGTGTAAGCATCATTCCAATTATACATCGGATTGCGTACCATGTCAAATAATTGTCTAACATCTCTCATAGTTTTCTCCTAAAATTTAATGTAAGAACAGCGATTTATAAAATGTTCTGCATCAACTACAGCCAGAGGCTTCTGATTGTTACGTTTGATTATCAGTAGTGCCTCATGATTACCTGCATTTGATACAGCTTGCTCGTAAGATTTCCATACGCTGATGCGCTCCTGGTTCTTGCACTCTACTGCATACGGAAATTTAGTACGTGCGTTAGGTGAGAGCATGATGTCCTCACCTGCTGCACCCATTGATCGTGATTGCACATCATCAGCCTTCACATTGCAAGCGCTGATGATAGCATCACGTACCCATTGCTGTAGCTTTCTGCCTTTAGCTTTTGCCGATTGTGTATTCATTACGCAGCCCGTTGCCAGAGGTATACCGGGTGCACTCCGGCTCGATACATGACTACATTCAGGGATTGACTCGCCCGGGGAGGAGGATTCCCAGAATAGTACATCGTAATTATCTCCTGCTGTCTCGTTGCCATTTTAGAAACAAACCAAATGGTACGTGAGGGTTGTCTAGTTTTAGTTCTTCTGCTACATAGGGTGCAAACTGTGTACCGTACTTCCTACTCCAGTGGTAGTCACAGAAGTAACTAGGATGATATTGAGTAGCAAGTTTCTTACACTCTGGGTCACTGCATCTCGCCATTAGTATTCTCTCAATTTGGTGGGCAAGGATGGATTCGAACCACCAATGCATACGCATTCTGCCGGGTTACAGCCGGGAGCTTTACCAGTTCAGCCACTTGCCCGTAGTACCTCTCGCTTCTGCTTTGCCATCAACTCTCTCCAATCTCCTGTTGTCTGTTTCCTATTATACACAATAGGCCCATCCATGTCAAGAGATATAGCCGGTTTCTTCTTAGGTGGTTTCCAGTAATGGTTTATAGTCTTACCTATTCTCTGTGTTATAACAGCGTTAGCTAAAGAGGCATAACCTAATCCACCTGTATATATTATTCTTTGTTTCTTATGATAGCTTTTCTCTGGCCCTTTATAATCTTGTAGTAAAAAGTATACTTCGAATATATCTTTTCTAGCTCTTAGCTTTTGTCTAGTAGTTACATTAGTAAATTTATTTATTCTATCTACTGTGTCTAAACATTTATTAAGATAATAATCTAAGTAGAAACCATCTCCTTTTTTTATATCATGTCCTATTCTATTAGGTATATTCTGTATCTCTTTTACTATCTTCCTTAGAGTTGGTGTTATATTTCTTTTCATGTTGTTATTATACCACAGTTGTACACTAAAAGCAACAAAAAAATAAGGTTTATTACTTCTTTACTATCAATTAGTTATATAATTTCAGTAGTTATATGAAGGGGTATACATTAAAATGGATGATACATATAGCCGAACACGTAAATTGAAACGAGCCAAGCGTAGAAACTGGGTTGCCAAACATAACGAGCATAGACCCCAGGTACACCGAGTTAAGAATAAACCTCGGCGTACCAGACCGTTCACGTTTGAAGAACTAGACGAGTTGTAATCGTTCGTCACGGTACTCATCGAGTAACCTCTCTGCAACTACGTCTACAGTTAGGGGTCTATAATCTTCTCCATTCTCGAATAGATGATACATAATTGACTCCATCTGAGAGCTAGTAAATTCTTCGCCCTGCTCTGCTGCTAATGCGTCAAGCTCTTGCTCTACTTCAATCATAAAATCTTCAAAGTCCATTATATTTCTCTCCATTCGTTAAGGTTGTACCATTGCCAAGCATCAAGAAAACCTTTATAAGGTTTGTCTATCAGTTCTGCTAGGTATCCTTGTCTGCTATCAGACAGGATTATTTTAGCTTCGATCACCTGTCCTGTATCGGTATGCTCTAGCTTAATCTTTTGTCCTCTCTTTTTCATTTGCTCTCCATTTCAAGTAGTGAATCTTCGAGTGCATCGTACATACGCCAGTTATTAATTTCTTCCTGGTACATCTCGTTATCATAACGGCTCTGTTCGTATGTATATTCTTGCATCTGGTCACGCCGTCTAGATAATGCTTTGTAATCAATAGGTTCCGTTGGTTCTAGTGATGGCTCGCTAGTTAGGATTGGTCTTAGAAATCTAGTCATTGCTTTGCTCCTGTTCATGCAACCAAATCTCCCTATCTTGGATTGCTGTGTTGATGTCAAAGGATAGATTACCAAGGTGATCCAGGTCTGTCAAGTGAGTACCTAATATATCACCCGAACTATCGAACAGTCTTAGAATCACAACATCTGTTGCCGGTCTTGGTTCCAGTTTTATATGTACCAATTCGTTTGCCACTTCCTTAGTAAAATTACTCATGCTTATCTCCAGTTGTTGAGACTATAGCATACCAGACAGAGAGAGTGTTGTCTGTCCAGTATGCGTTTAGTTCTGTTCTTAATGCGACATCATCGAATCAATTTCTTCTTGTTCGATTGTCACAGCTTTTACACCGTCCAGGTATTTGTTAATGTGTCTGGTTGTGGTGCTTGAATACCATTCGTTTGTTCTGAAGTATTCGTGATCTAGTACAGCGTTGTTTGCCTCGCCTCTGTAATACCCTGCAACTGGTGTGGAATAACTAAACAATATTTCGGTGCCATTGTTCATCCGAATTAGTGTCATGTTTGAACCGCATGGTTTAAGTTTCATTTATAGCTCCTGTTGTCGTGTGATTACTTTAATTTTGTACCCTAGTTCCTTTATACTATGCCGTACCTCATTTGTCAAGGTTTTAGTTTGAGCGATGGCGCAAAATAGCTTTGCCTTGTCGCATATAGGATATACGAAATCGCTACCGTAGACAGATTTAATTTCCACGTTGATTTCCATTTAGGTTGTCCCGTGTGAATGGTTGGTTGTCGTATAGGCTGAGTCACCGTAATAAAAATCAGCCTCGTTTCCTGCCATTACTCCGACCGGCCCAGCGTCTTGAGTAAAGCCCCATATTTTCATACGCTCTTTCCAGGTGGGATGTATTGGTGCTAATACTTTGACCTGTTGCCCTGCGTACTTGCCATCTTTGATTGTGTATCGGTTAATTACTGTCATGTTAAGCTCCTTGTTTAGACTACCTGTAGTCCGTTAATTTTCAACTGTATAGCAGATTCTAGCAGAAAATGACCTACCATGCAATGCCTGGGAGCGTCATTAACTTACGAGAAAACGACACAGTAAAACACCAGAAAAAATGCTGCCGTTAATGCAAAAAACCCAAGTAAATTATTCATTCTGGCCCCCACATGTTGTCAATCTGTGGGATACCGTAGTGTGTGCCAATGGTAGCGGTAACAGTCTGATTCCACCAGTTTTGTATAGAATAGCCTAGTTGTGCATCTGGTTGCGTGCAACAATGCCAACCGTCTACCCTAACAAAAAAGCGTGGGTTTCCATTGGTGCTGCTTGTTAGCCTTTTAACAAACTCCAATTTTCCGGTATGCTTTGTTATGTTCTTCATTATTTATACCTCTGCTTTATGAACTTGAACTACTGTACCTGATTTGTTCTCTACAATAACAACAGCGCGCACATAATCGCGCCTAAACATAGCAACCGCCACAGGTATTTCATGTTTTGACACGTTGCATAGTTGACTTATACACTTGTTGTTTTCAATCGCGACTACTGTAAACATGGTCTTTGCCTCTGTAGTTAATAAAGAATAACAGAGTGTACCAAACTCTGCTATCCTTTGCCAACTATAATTGTGCCAAATAACCACAAATCAGATAATTAAATCCGAAGAACTGTACAAGATTAAGACCCAAGAAACACCACATAAATATCCTGGTGTACTTTAAGTCCTCGCGAAGTATTGCCACCATTGTTTGAAGTCTCATGTTTATTCCTTGCCGGTTACAATGCCACCGGCTGGGCTTAGAGGAATTATTCGTACGGTTGGTAGTATCTTTTTGTCATCCTTGGATGATTACTTTCTAACAGCTGTATAGTTTCATCGCATACATGACCACAATTCCAGTTACTAGAGATAGTGCCGTCTGAATCTTGCATAATCTCCACTCTTAAGCGGTACAACTTATTTAGCAACTTCTCGAATTCCTGATATGTCACATTATTCCCCTCTTGATTGAATAACTGAATTGTACATTACCCACATAAGAGATGCAAGCCTAGAAACGACCAATAGCATTGAATAAACGACATCATATGATATTAATATATAGGCAATACCTGACGCGCTATCGCTTGTCTGACTCTGCAGGAGTGCACGATGATACGACAATCGCGCCCACCTTTGAGTCTCGATATGAAAAAGCCGATAAAAAATCTATACACAAGGCTACTATTCTCTATAGGGTTATATCACTCCTGAACAACCGCTGTTGCCGTGCGTAGGGAGCGGAGCGGGGTAGCTGTTAGGCTTGTAAGGATATCCAACCCACACGCACACACGG
>Ga0114901_1000749_pt1 | contig 20417 bp, 23 predicted proteins | sample MalvireepMed_s16_FD_89686 | JGI IMG/M metagenome (GOLD analysis project Ga0114901, IMG submission 89686) | Marine viral communities from the Global Malaspina Expedition - Malaspina viral metaG DeepMed_s16 | ecosystem: Environmental > Aquatic > Marine > Oceanic | place: Mediterranean Sea... | reverse complement strand
GTGTTCAGTTGGGGTCAATTAGCCTCAACGCTCCGACAATCTAATGGGGGGGTAGTAGTAAAGGCCATATGTACATTAAGCAGGACGTTTCTATCATGGCACTGCAAAATCTACTACTCCCCGACAATCTATGTATAATGCTGGTATATAATTGGATTAGGCATTATACAGGGAAGTAGTAAAGTGTTTACCGTGGTTACCTAACTAGGATAAATGTAAGGCGGTACTAGGAACTTTACTATTCCCCGACAATCTAAGGGAAGTAACATAGCGTAGTGCTTCAGTTGGGAAGTTCGCCCCAACGCTTCCCGAAAATATAGGAGACATGCATGCCAAAGAAGAAGAAAGAAGTATCGATACAAACAAACGACCAGAACTTTGGCGGTACCTTTAATGCTCACAAGCACTGGAAGAAACTTAGAGATAAGCACAGAAAACATGAGAAGCTTGGTTTAGGTGGACCAAGCAAGCCAGAAATATACTCACCTCATGATGCTGGAAAGGGTGATGCCTCTCGTAACAGAGATGTGCCTGATGAGATATATGATTTGAACTGGAACCTAGCCTTTGGTAAGATAACTAAGGAAGAGCATACTAAAAGAACTAAAAAGTTCTGGGAGCAGTATAATAATGATGTGGGATGAACTTACAGATGAGGGTAGATCAGAGCGTCGTAATGCACAGATATTATATGAGCAGGAGATGCTTGAGTACGGAAAGAATAAGTATTGGAACGAGTACAATAGAGCACCGGATGAGGGGATACCTGAACAAGAGTTATTAGACTCTTCTATTAAAGAACTTCGTGATACTTATCAAGAGTGGATCGATAAAACCTGCGAGTCTTCTAGAACTCCACGCTGGTTGTATCCCCTGTTAGAACTTGGTGCACAAAAGATAGCCGATATAACTATACGCTCTGTCATACGGACATGGTTTTCTAGTAGTTATTGGGGGTATAATTGGACTAGTGATAAGGTTATACCACCCTTAGCCCAGAGTATAGCTACTCAGATAGCACAGGATGCTTGTGATATCATAGCATTTCAGAGAGCTAAAGAAAACAATAGAGACGATTGGTTTAAACAGTCTAAGTTTATTAAGAACTGGACTACGAAGCGTTGCAAAGCCTTTGCTAAGAAAATGAATAAGAATGTAAAGCTACCTGTTAAACATAAGCATGATTTTGGTCATCACATGTTACGGATTGCCGCTGCTTCGAACATTATAATGCTAACAAAGCATAAGATAAAGAGAGGTAAGACTCATCGCAGCTACCTTAGCGTAGAGTTTCATCCTGATGTACTAAAAGAATTACACAATAGGCACCAGTTTCTTCAGGCTTCTACCTTAGTATACAGACCTATGATATGTAAGCCTGAAGACCACACTATAAAACACTCAGGTGGGTATCTTCATACCAATTTAAGGAAGCCTGTTGTACAAAAATATAAATCAAATTTCTTCGGGGATTATGCTAAGATACAGAAGTATTCTAAGCCTTCTCAGAAGGTACTAGACGGACTCAACCTCATGATGAATACTGAGTGGTCTGTGAATGAGAAGGTCTTAGATGTAATGGAAACCCTGTTTACAAACAACACAGGGCTAGCCAACCTACCCTATTATTCCTTCGAAGAATTCATGTATAATGAGGAGTACCCTAAAGGTGGGTCTAAAGAACAACAAGCTATTTGGTGTCAAATTAGAGAAGAAAAATGGGGTAATTGGTACAAGCAAGAACAGAGTAGGGGTCGCATGCTTATACGACTTAACCTAGCCAAAGAACTATTACCTTGGGATTATTTTTACCACGGGTATACTCTAGATTTCAGGGGCAGGGCATACTCTATATGTGAACTGCTTAGTCCCCAGTCCTCTGACTTTGATCGTGGACTTATTATGTTTGCTAATGGTGTAGAGCTTACGCCAAGAGGCAGATGGTGGCAGAAGGTACACCTTGCTAACCTATTTGATCAAGACAAACTACCCTTTGAAGATAGAGTGAAGTGGGTTGATGATAACTGGAAGATGATAGAAGATGTTGCAGAGGATCCTTATGAACATAGGGAATGGATTGATGATTCTGTTAAAAAGAATAAGTCTTTCCAAAGACTAGCTTCTATCTTTGATATTACTAGAGATGATAACCTTACATTCATTCCAGTACAGATAGATGGCAAGTGTAATGGTAATCAACACTGGTCTGCCATAGTAGGAGACACAGAGATTGCTGAACTGACAGGCATTATTCCATCCAAGGAACCACACGACTTATATCAGTATGTGGCTGATAAGACAACAGAGTATTGTACAAAGACTAAAGATTCTAGTGGGTGGTTTAAAGAGTTCTTAAAACATTGGGATAATATTATTGATCGCAAAGTTACTAAGAGACCTACTATGTGTGAACCCTATGGAATTACTTTCTATGGCATACAAAGATATCTTAAAGAAGAAGGGCATCTTGACTGGGTGTCTAAAGAAAAACTTGGTGGAGCTATTGTTGAATTAGCTAGAGCTATTAAAGCTAGCTTAGATAATTCTCTAAGTGGACCCAACATGGGTAAGCAATATCTTAAAGATGTAATAGAGATAGCCAATGATTTAAATAAGCACGTAGAGTGGACTACACCTAGCGGTTTTAAGGTAGTTCATTATTATAACAAACAACAAAAACGTAGGTCCCTCGCATCTTTGTTTAACCGCAAGGAACTTACTTTTTATGTAAAGACTAATGATGTTAATCCTAGAGAAGCTATGCAAGCTATTAGCCCAAACTTTATACACAGTATAGATGCGGCTCATATGTTTTTAACACTTGCTCGTATAACTTTCTATGGTATTACATCTGTTAGTATGATACACGATTCATATGGATGTCATGCTAACTTTGTAGATCTCATGCGCAATTGTTTGAGAGAAGAATTTTTAGAGATACATTCTGAAAATTTATTAGAAAAATTTAAGAAGGAAGTAGAGAATCAGTTAGGAGTTATTCTACCTGATCCTCCTGAACGAGGAAAATTAGAACTTGAAAGGGTTCTAGAATCAGATTATTTTTTTGCATAGGAGTTTACATGTGACTCACTTAATAGTAACCAATGAAGGAGATATGGAATATAGTTTAGCATATACATTTAGGCTTGCAGATACAAAAAGTAGCTGTAAGAAACTAGAGATTACATTTTCAACCGAGGGTTTAATGACTATCTTTCTCAGAAATCTTTTCGAAGATTTTATAGAGAACGGTATACCAAGCGACAATGGTTTAGATTTATGTATGTATGTACCCAAAGAAAAGGATAAGTAATGACAAAAGTATTAGTGATAGGAGACTTACACCTACCTGCAGAACGAGAGGATTATCTTAATTTCTGTAGAGGTTTAAGGAAAAAATATAAAACAACTGAGACTGTATTTATCGGCGATGTTTTAGATCACCATGCTATATCTTTCCACCAGAAACATCCTGATGCTGACTCAGCAGTAGCTGAGTATCACAGGTCGATGGAAAAGATGAAGGCATGGAAGAAAGCATTCCCCAAAGCTAGGGTTTGCATAGGAAATCATGATGAACGTATTCATAGACTTAGTTCAAGTGCAGGTATTCCTGCCATGTATCTAAAGGAATATAAAGATATCTTTAATACTCCTGGATGGGAGTGGGCTTATGAGTGGGTGATTGATGAGGTGGCTTACATACACGGAACTGGTGCCTCATCTGGCTTAGTTCCCTCGTTTAATGCAGCCAAGATTAGAGTACAGAGTACTGTATCTGGTCATGTTCATTCAGCTGCTAGTATTTGCTGGATGGTAGGTCCTAATAAAGATAAAATATTTGGATTTAATGTACCATGTGGGGTTGACAAAGACCACACTTTGATGTATTATGGTAAGAACTTTCTTAAGAAGCCAGTCAACGGGGCTGGTGTTATAATAAATGGACATCCGTATATGGAGATAATGTGATGCCAGAAACAGAAGATAGAGTATGGGTTCCTCTTGATGAACTCGAAAAATATTTGCAAGGCATTTCTACTACCCTGATGGGTATCATAGGTAATGTTGATGCAACAATAGAGAAAATGAAAGAATCAGTTGAAGAACAAAAAGGAGAAACTAATGATGACAACTAAAATTCCAGCATTTACTACAGAAACAATGGACGTTGTATGGTCACACCTACACGCACCCGATGATAAGTTTGGTGCCGACTCGTCCAACCACAATATCACAATCCTTGTTGATGCACAGCTTCAGAAGAAGCTTGACAAGCTAGTTAAAGAAAGCGGTGCAACAAAGATTAATGGTATGAGAGAAAATGATGAAGGTCAAACTTTACTTAAAGTGAAGTCAAAGACATTCGTTAAGAAAAATGTAACTGCATTTCCTTGTAGAGATGCCAGTGCAAACCAAACAAGCATTACTCCCTATGGTGGAGACAAAGTTCGTTTGCGTATTGCACCTGCTCTTCTTACTCGTGACAATTCTATGAGTTTATATCTTAATGGTTGTCAGATTATTGAGAAGAATGATAATGCTAGCGATAACACTGGTGGATTCGAAGCTACAGATGGCTTTGTTGATACCACGCCTGTTATGGCAGAAAGTACAGATGACGATCTTCCTATCTGATGCCAGAGTGGAAGTTTCCGATTAGTCCAATAGCAGCGAGTAGACCCCGTATTTCTAAACACGGGGCTTACTTCGCTGGACCCTATAAGCAATTTAGAAAAGATATGATTGAGTTGGTTGAGGAAATCTTGGGAGAATGGGAACCTCTTGAGGGACCTCTTAAGGTAGACTTAGAACTATATGTTACTCAACCTAAGAAAACTAAACTATCTGCACCTAAGGCTGACATTGATAATTATCTTAAATCTATTTTTGATTGTATGAATAAAAGATTGTGGGTTGATGACACACAAATCATAGAAACTTATGCCGTCAAACAATGGACTAAGAAAGGTGAGGATGGTTACTTTATAATAGGGGTTGATAAACTTTAAGGGGGAATACTAAAATGAAAAAGTTACTAGAAAAATTTTTAGGGGTTTTTACGATCCTAATAATAGGAGGATGTAGTGGAATACAGAAAATGTTTAGCCCACCAACTGGCACAATGGACAAGGCGATTCAAATTATTGATACGCCAGTTAATAGTTGTAGCCCTATGCTTGGCTGGCTTGGCGGTATTTGTACCCTTAGTGGCATGGCTCTGCTTGTGCTTACTGGTGGACGAATGGGATGGAGACCGCTAATTGGGGGAGTTTTATTCGTGGTTTTGAATTATGCGCTAGCAATGTATGCTAGCTGGTTCTTCCTACCCGTGGTGATTGCAACAGGTGCGATCTCATTGGCATGGGCAGGTAAAATAGTTATGGGAATTTATAAGGAGAAAAGTAATGGTAGAAATATTTGATTCAGTAGTTGGAACAGTATGCTATACAGCAGTAGTGTTTATAGCAGGTGCTCTTATTGGTGCCCCAATGTGGAGTTGGATGAAAACTAAGATGCCTTGGAGTAAATAATGGCTCAAGTATCAGAACGAATGCGATGTCCCGCCTGTGCTAACAACGGGCGGGACACCTCGCAAGACAATTTATGTGTATATGAAGATGGTGGCAAGCACTGCTTTGCTTGTGGCTATCATGAAGGTAAAGGTTTTAAAGGAGAAACTATGGAAATAACCAGAGTTCCTAACAAGAAAGCAGGTCTAAAGTTTGTAACCGGAGAACTGTTGCCTCTTAATGATCGTAAGATTACTGAGAAGACAACTAGATTCTACGGTTACCAATCACTCATGAAAAATGGTGATCGTGTTGACATTGCTCCCTTCTATAAAGATGGGAAGATGGTAGCACAGAAACTTAGAGGACCTAACAAAGCTTTCCAATGGAGAGGTGAGGCTGATAAGATATCCCTATGGGGTCAACAGCTATGGAAGAGTGTTAAAGGTAAGCGTTTAGTTATTACTGAAGGCGAGATAGACTGTATGTCTGTAGCCCAGCTATTAGAATGCAAGTGGGCTGTAGTTAGTCTACCCTCTGGAGCAGCCGGAGCAGTTAGAGCAATCAAGGATAATCTTGAGTTTGTCTGTAGCTATGATGAGGTTGTTCTTATGTTTGATATGGATGAGGCAGGTCGTGATGCATCTAAAGCTGTAGCCGAACTGTTACCACCTGGAAAATGTAAGGTAGCTATACTACCCTTCAAAGATCCTAACGAATGCTTACTTAAGAATCAAGGAAGAGCAATCATTCAGGCTATGTGGGAAGCACAACACTACTCACCTGATGAGATTGTACATATATCTCAGATAGCTGACTGTACTTCCTTAGAAGATACTAGAGTATATCCCTTCCCGTTCGATAGTTTGTCTGAGTTCTTACTCGGTCAACGAAGCGGAGAGATTACTCTGTGGGCTAGTGGAACAGGCTCAGGTAAGTCTACAATTCTGAGAGAGATTATACATAATCATCTATTAGAAGGACGAAGTGTTGGTGCCATCATGCTTGAGGAATCTCCTCAAGAAACTCTTGATGATATGGTATCATTGATTATTAATAAGCCCGTCAAAGCAATCAGAGCTAAGCGTATCATGAACAAGCTTCGTGATAAGCTAGGTAAAGATCCTATTGCTATTGATATTATTGATGATTATACCGATGAAGAATACGCTGATGCTCGAAAGAGTCTCGAAGGTTCTTCTCTCTATATCTATGACCATCTTGGTAACAGTGGACTACAGAATCTATGTGCTAGGATTGAGTTCATGGCTGTATCTCTTGGTGTAGATGTAATTGTATTAGATCACATTACTGCTGCAGCCGCTGGGCTACTCAGCACTATGAGTGATTATGATGGCGGTAGCTCTGAACGATTGCTTATTGATAACATCATGAAAGAACTAAGAGCACTGGTCTCACGTACAGGTGTTCGTATTGATGTGGTATCACAACTAAAGAAAACCAACAAGGCTTATGAGGAAGGCGAACGCATTACCTTACAAGACTTAAGGGGTTCTGGTTCTCTAAGTAGTGTACCTAACACAGTTGTTGCTTTGGAAAGGGACAGACAAAACCCCGATCCAAACATAGCTAATACTACTACTGTCAGAGTATTAAAGAATAGGCTAACTGGTAAGTCCGGTGTTGCTGCCTGTCTTTACTATGACCACGGTACTGGTAGAATGAGAGAATTAAGCTTTGCTTTTGATGCTGATGGTGAACTAGTGTACGATTGGGATAATAATTGATACTGGTTACTGGAGCAGGTCGTTGTGGTAGTAGCTTAATGATGCAAACCCTGCACCTTCTGGGTGTTCCCTTAATAGGGGAGCCCCAGTATAAGGTGCATGAACATTGTTTGTGGGGTGGCTATCATAAAGATAAAGCTGATGATATTAAGATAACAAAAGAACAAGACAGAAGAGCTAAAGACTTTAATCCTAAAGGTTATTGGGAACTAGATATGTATACTTTATTTGATATATGTCATGGAGAATATAAAGGTACAACTAAGGGTCATGTGGTCAAATTAATGGGTGAGTTTATGTTAAAAGTAAATTCACAAGAGGTCGAGAAAGTAATCATATGTAAACGGTATGATACTGTAAGACAAGCGGAAAGCATGTATGATTTATCTCGTCTAGATATAGAGATTGCTGATGAAAACAAATTAGATTGTCCCTTCACAGATGTATACAGAGGCATGAACATGTATGATATGCAGAATAAACTAGGGCTACATGATTTTGTTATTGATAAATGGGCAGTAGATAATGAGGTACCTTATATAGTTATCTACTTTGAAGATATACTAGATGATCCTAAAGAAACGATTGAAAATTTAGTTCACTTCCTCGACATAGATGGAGTGGATATTAATAAAGCTATAGATAATGTAGATGAAAGATGATAAAGAATGAAATTAGTATTTGATATTGAAGGAAATGGTTTGGCTGAGCTAACTATTGAAAAGGAAGTACCTATCATAGAAGCTACTAGGGTGTGGTGCATGTGTGCTATGGATGTAGATACAGGGAAGATGTATACGTTCTTAGAACACGAGATGGAAGAAGGTATTGAGCTGTTAAGATCGGCTAGTGTTTTAATAGGACACAATATTATTCAATACGATATACCTTTGCTAGAAAGATTGTACGGGGAGATAGATACAAAACTATATGATACTCTTATAGTATCTAGACTAATGTATCCCGACAGGAGAGATCACCCCTTTGGTGGCAACTCTCTTAGGGCTTGGGGTGAATACTTAAAGTGTCAGAAGATACAATATGATTTAGGTTTTAATGAATACCACCCCGACATGGTTAAGTATTGTAGACAAGACACAGTTGTCACAAAGAAAATATTTGAGTACCAAATTAAATCAGGTTTCTTAGTAGACTACCCCAAATCTATTAAACTTGAGCATGATGTAGCTAAGATTATATCTGATCAAATGTCTAATGGTATTGGTTTTAATCTAGAAGCTGCTAATATGCTTGAGTATAATTTATTAATGGAGAAAGTTCTTATTGAAGATCAGATGTCTGAGACCTTTCCACCTATAGTAAAAGAAAGATGGTCTGAAAAAACAGGTAAGCGTCTTAAGGATAGAACTACTTTCTTTAATCCTGCCTCTCGTAAACAGATCGCTGATAGATTATATAATAAGTATGGGTGGATAGGACCTAAGACAGATAAAGGTAATCCTAAAGTAGATTCTAAAGTACTAAAGGAACTTAAGTATCCTGAAGCTAAGACTCTAGTAAGATATTTTGATACAATAAAGATGCTTAGTCAGTTGTCTGATTGGATTCTTAGGGCTGTTAGCTCTAGAGACGGTCGCATACATGGCTATATTAATACACAAGGTACTGTTACTGGACGCATGACTGCTAGCCAACCCAACCTACAACAGGTATCAGGAGATTCTAGAACTCGTGCACTGTTTGTTCCTAGAGAAGGGTGGGTTCAGATAGGTATTGATGCTTCAGGACTAGAGGCAAGGTTACTAGCTAATCGTATGGCTAGGTGGGATGATGGAAACTATGGTGAAACTGTGTTGAATGGAGACATACATACAGTTAATCAGAAGGCTGCTGGATTACAAACCAGAGCCGATGCTAAAACATTCTTCTATGCTTTGATTTATGGGGCTGGTGATGGAAAGATTGGTAAGATTGTAGGTAAGAGAGCTAAAGAAGGTAAGGTAATAAAGAATAAATTCTTTGATAACATGCCAGCTCTTAAGAATCTTATTGATAACTGTCAGTTTCAAGTAGCTAAGAAGAATACTATAACTTTACTTGATGGTAGAGAAGTTCCTTGTCGAGCTAAACATAAGGCACTAAACGTACAGATTCAGGGTGATGGTGCCATACTTATGAAGCTAGCACAGACTAAGTTCTCTAAATCCCTAGAGAAATATAAAGATCGTGTAGCTTTTATGGCTACTGTTCATGATGAATGGCAACTAGAATGTGAACCAGAGATAGCTGATGATGTGGGTAGGCTTGGTACTGATGCTATAATTGATGCTGGGTATGAACTTGATTGCCATGTTCAAATGGCAGGTGAGTACCACATTGGAAACAACTGGTCGGAGTGCCATTGATGTATGTATTATTACCAACTAAAGTTTCTGTTGTATTTTATGATAGGTCAGTAGACAGAAGGACTAAACTTATTTCATTATTAACCCAGACAAAAATACATCATTGTAGCATAATATTAGAAAGAGACGGGGAGATAATTGAATTAGCTTCTGATAAAAGACATAGAGCTAAGTTTGTAGATCGTGCTGTTATAGAAAGGTTATACCCTAAAACTATTGCTACTATAGATATGGGTGAAGCAAGTGTATCTATAAAACAACTAACAGATTTTCTAAAGAATCCTTACATCGGTGATGCTAGGAGTTTATTATTCTGGTATTTTATTGGAAGGTATTTATTTCCAAGGTTATTACCTCCATCGTGTGCTTTAATAACCTGTTATTTATTAAGATTATGTGGTTTCAAAGTAAAGAATCACATAGAACCAAAGACACTATACAAGGAGTTAAAGCAATGCAATTAATACTAATTGCTGGACAAGCTGGGGTAGGTAAGACTACTCTCGCAAACATAATTGCCAGAAAAGCATTTGAATTAGGTTTAATTCCTAAGCTATTATCTTTTGCTAGCCCTCTTAAGGAGATAGCACAAGATAGGGGGTATGGTAAGAAAGAGAATCCAGAAAAATATAGAAGGTTTTGTCAGCGAATAGGTGCTGGTAAAAGAAGACAAGACCCAGACCATTGGGTAAACCTTTTCGAAGAAGAGATGCTCAGCATTAGAAAAGAAGAGAGAAAGGATATAAAGAAAGGTACTAAGTACTGGGAACGATGTATAATTGCAGACGATTGCAGGTATCCTAATGAAGTAAGGCTTGGAATAAAATATAAAGCTACTTTAATCTTTCTTTCTTATGGTGACAGAGGAGTAGATAAAGTGGAGTGGAGAGAGCACGATTCTGAAAACATGGCTAAGATTATAGATAGCAGTGGATCCAATAATCTTAGAAAAGTATTTCAATACTTCATAAAGAATCAAGGTCACGAAGGAGAGTTCGAAGACAAGGTATCTTCTTTAGTTCCTGTTTGGTGTGGTATTCAACCAGAAAATGGAACAGTTGTATCTGACTATGATGAACATATAGAGGATATAACTAAAGCTATTACCGATCTTATTGATCTATTGCTACTAGGTGCTATCGAAGAGGAGGAGGAGGATGAAGAAGATCCCGAAGAAGACTATACTTGATGGAGATATCCTAGTATATCATACTGCTTTCTGGGCTGAAGCTAATGATCCCGATCACTTTCCAGTTAAACTAGACTCTCTTATTGAACAGTGGACACCAGATGGTGTGTCTAAAATTGATATAGCCTTATCTTGTACCCGAAAGGATAACTTTAGAAGACAGCAATGGGCTTTATACAAAGCTAACAGAGAAGATTCTTATGTTCCAGAGTATTTACAAGATGTTCGTGATTGGATACAAGAAAACTACAAGTGTAAGCTATTGCCCAGCCTAGAAGCTGATGATATCCTAGGTATATATGCTAGTAAGGGTACTCATATTGCTGTTACTATAGATAAAGATCTTAAGGGTACTAATGGATGGCACTATAATCCCAACAAAGATAAAAATATTAGGTACATTACAAACAAAGAAGCTTATAAATTCTTTTGTCAACAATGGATGATGGGTGATTCTACCGATGGCATCCCTGGTTTATGGAGAATTGGTCCCAAAAAAGCACTCGCAATGCTAGGAGAGTGGGAGAAAAAGGATTGGGAGACCAATATTATGGAGCTATACACCCGCAAAAAGTATAGAGTAAGAAAAAATTGTGGGTTGTCTGATACTGAGGTAGCTATTGCGATGGCTAGGTGTGTTAAGATACTAACCAATAAAGAATATAATTTAAGAAGTAAAGAAATTAAGTTGTGGTGCCCTAAAGTTGGGTCATAAAGACAAAGGAGAATTAAATGGATCAATTTCAAGGATTTGTGGTAACACGAAGCTATTGTAAATGGCAAGAAGATTTCGGGAGGAGAGAAACTTGGGAAGAATGTATAGACCGATACTACGATTACTTTGGAAACCGCTTCCCCGAAATACAAGGAGAAGAGTGGGACGAAATACGTCTTTCTACCCTCAACAGAGAAGTTTTCCCTTCCATGAGAGCCCTGATGACAGCGGGAAGTGCGGCAGAGGTAGACGATACGTGTCTTTACAACTGTTCATACCTCCCCATAAACACGATTAGATCCCTTTCAGATGTTCTTTATATACTCTGCTGTGGTACTGGTGTAGGATTCTCTTGTGAAAAGAATGAAACCTCTCAACTACCATCTATTCCTGAGATAGTTAGAAACACAAATCTTGTTATAGATGTAGATGATTCTCGTGCTGGGTGGGCTGATTCGTTTAATGACTTATTATCAGCTCTGTATGGTGGTTTTCACCCCACATGGGATGTATCTAGAGTACGCCCCAAGGGTGCTAGACTTAAGACCTTTGGTGGTAGAGCTTCTGGACCTGACCCACTCGAAAAACTATTCAAGTTTGTAGTTAAGTTATTCTATGGTGCTGAAGGCAGGAAGCTTACTTCCTTGGAAGTACATGATATAGTGTGTATGGTAGGAGAGATTGTTATATCTGGTGGTGTTAGACGATCAGCTCTTATATCTTTATCTGATCTAGATGACAGAGAGATGGCTAGAGCTAAGACAGGTCCGTGGTGGGAAATGGATGGACACAGAGCATTGTCTAATAACTCTGCAGTATACACAGAAAAGCCCTCGCTTGGTAGATTCATGGAAGAATGGTCTACTCTATATGACTCACGCTCAGGTGAGAGGGGTATCTGTAATAGAGAAGCTATGTCTATGATTGCCGACAAGGCTGGTAGAACCCAATCTTCTTGGGGTACTAATCCTTGCAGTGAGATAATCCTTAGACCTAAACAATTCTGTAACTTAAGTGAAGTAGTTATCAGACCCTATGATAACTTAGCTACACTTAGACAAAAGGTTAAGCATGCTACTATCTTAGGTACTGTTCAGTCAGCATGTACTCGCTTTACTTATTTAGATCCAGAGTGGAAAACTAACTGTGAAGATGAATATTTGTTAGGTGTATCCTTTACAGGTATCTATGACAATAAACTTATGTCTACTAATACACCTGAATTACGTGAAGTACTTACTGAACTAAAGGAATTGGCTAGAGAAACCAATAAAGAGTGGGCAGAAAAGCTTGGTATAGGTACATCAAAGTCTATCACTTGCTGTAAACCTTCAGGAACCACCTCATGTGTAGCTGGTACATCCTCTGGAATCCATCCAAGATTCTCTGAGTATTATATACGACGAGTAAGAATCGATACACAAAATCCTCTGTGTTCCTTTATGGTTGATAAAGGTATTCCTTATGAAACCTGCTCACATAGCCCTGAACATACTACTATATTCTCATTCCCTATTAAGTCTCCAAAAGATTCTTTAACATATGATAACTATTGTCCCATCAAACACTTGGAACTATGGTTAGAGTATCAAAAATATTGGTGTGAACATAAGCCTAGTGTTACAGTAAACTATATAGATGAAAACTTTATGGAGATAGGTCAATGGGTATGGAAGAATTGGGATTGGGTATCAGGTATATCCTTCCTACCACATGTAGATCATGTATATGATCAAGCACCTTTTGAAGTTATAGATAAAGAGTGTTACGAAGAAATGATTGAGCTGATGCCACACTCTATTGATTGGTCTGAGCTCAGCAATTGGGAACAAGAAGATACAACAGTTAATTCACACAGTCTAGCTTGTGTAAACGGATCATGTGAAGTTGTAGACATTACGGAGAATTAATTTTATGATTCACAATCTTGAAACAGTATATAGAAAGATGAGACTTAATGCTATGGTTTTACCTGCAGAAATGTTACTAGTACTAAAGGACATAGATCAAAGGCTATTAAAAATAGAAGGAAAAGATTCAGATGGAATGGAAAAACCTACCACTACTAGACCAAGATCTAGTAAAGTTTCTAAGAAAAAAGTATCCTCCAGTTGAGTATAAACAGGGGGAAAACTCAGTTGAGTTTACTAATGAAGCCATATTTAGAGGTGGTCAAATAGAAGTCATTAACACTATTGAACACATAATCAGTTTACAAACTAAGGGGAAAACTAATGCCACCAGGAGATCCGGTATATGACGACCTTCAAGCAAGACTAGAAAAAGCGGAGCAAAGAATTATAGATAAGGAGAAAAACAGACCGTGGATCGAAATTGCTAGAGAAGAGGGAATGGAAAGACTTCGCCGACAACTGGTTGATGAGGGTGATGCTAGGTTTAAAGAAATATTTGGATATAATATTCATGAGGGTGATCCTGGTCATGATGGTGGTGATCCAGAAGGTGCTACGTGGGAAGGTGATAGTACTCAGCTAGAAAGAGCTGGTCGTGATGAAGATAGTTTTATTGGTCACCTTGCTCAAGGTGAAACAGTTGTACCATCAGGAGTACTCAAAAAGAAAGCAGACAGAGATAGACTAAGATCCTTATTCGAAGAAGATGGTCTTGACATAGAGCAGTATACAGTTGGCAATGAAGATAATCAAATCAATCCTGAAACTGGGTATCCAGAATTTAGGCATAACAGAAAACAATCTGCCAAAGAAACTGCACGAAGAGCTAAACTTGGTGCACAAGGAAGAGCAGACGACTCTATGGCTAAACTAAATGCAAAGTATCCTGCAAGGAAACTAAAGCGAGGTGGCATTTCTGGAACTCAGTATAGAGCAAGGTATGCTAAGGCGAAGGCATTAATAGCTGCAACACTTAAAAAAGAACTGTTCGAAGAAAAATATACGAGTAAAGCCTCAGAAAAAAGACGAGAAGTTGTTTCCAAAAAGTATAAAGATGTTTCTAAAAAATCTCTGGAAAAACAAATACAACCACTTTTGCAAAAAAAACAAAGATTTGATAAAGCTAAAGCTGCTAGAGATAGAACTGCGAATCGATCGCTGCGTCAGCGTCATTATAGGATTATGAAGGCTGCGTCACTTTCGACTAAAGAAAAAGAGAAACTAGAAGAATTACAATTTGCTGCTGATCCAAAGGGAATTGGTAAAAGGAAATATAAATCTCTACCCATCTTAAAAAAAACTGGCAAAGAACAGATTCTAACGGGAGTAGATTTAAAAAGATGGAGAGAAGGTGGTGGTGATGTTGGAATGACGGGTGGTAGGGGATTAAAGAGGCTTGAGAGCTATGAAGCAAAAATAACTGCTAAATCAAGAGCAAAGATGAGAGCAGATCCAAGTGTTACTTGGGATGAGGCTGTAAAGGAATCCCAAAAAGAAGACATGGCACGAAGAGCACGGAACAGGAGAAGTAGGGGTGGCATAACCTCATTCATGAAAAAAGTTATGAAGCCTGTTGAGAAAGTTGTTACTGAGGTTGTTGAACCTGTTGTTAAACCAGTAATGAGGATACCTACAAAGATACCTAAGGCTGCCGCAGATGTTATTACAACAGTTGCTAAACCAGTTGTAAAGAAAGCTGTTACACCTGTTGCTAGAACTGTAGCTAGAAAAGTTGTTAAGCCTATAGCAAAGCCTGTTGTTAAGGTAGCTAAAGTAGCGGTTGAACCTGTACTCGAAGAAGTATCTGAAGTAATTAAAAAGGTACCTAAAGCTGCTTCAGATGTTGTTACAACCGTTGCTAAGCCAGTTACAAAGAAAGCTGTTACACCCGTTGCTAGATTTGTAGCTAGAAAAGTTGTTAAGCCTATAGCAAAACCTATTGTTAAGGTAGCTAAAAAAGTAGTTGAACCCGTACTTGAGGAAATATCTGAAGTAGTTACAAAGATACCTAAAGCTGCTGCAGATGTTGTTATATCCGTTGCTAAGCCAGCTACAAAGGCAGTTAAAGTAATTACTGGAGAATATCTAAGAGAAAAAGCGGAAAGAGATGCTGCAAAGGCACAAAGAGCAGCTGATGCTGCTGCTGCTAAAGAGGCTGCTCGTAGACAAAAAGAAATAGATGATCAAATAGCAGCCTATGAAGCTAAGATGGCAGCAGAAAGAGCAGCATTCTTAAAACTATCTAAAGAAAAACAAAGAAAACTTAGAGCTGATATGATGGTTTCAAGAAGGAAGCATCAGTTAAAAATTTCTGAGTTAGGTAAAACTGGAATGCGGGTAACTGGAATTGTAGATGAAAGAGGAAGTATTCCTCTTCCTACTACTAGCCGTGGAAAAAGTGCTTGGCGAAGACGAAAACGTCAATCAATAAGACTTAAGAGGAGGATGAAATAATGGGTGGATTATTTGGAGGCGCACCAACAGTTACTGGTGGTATGACAGCAGAACAAAGAGAAAGCTTACTAGAAAAAGAAAATGAGTTCGCTAGAATAAGGGATGAAGAACAAAGAGAGTTTCTTAATACGCAAGAACAGCAAAGAATGGCTAGAGAAGAATCACAAAGAAGTTTTGCTAAACAAGAAGAAGCAGCTAGACTTGAAGAACTTGAAAGACAAGAGACAGAAGGTGCTGAAGTATCTGAAACCTTAGAAGAACCACAGGATGTAGATACAACTATGGCAGATATGTTTGCTTCCCTAGCTTATGGTACAGAGTTCATAGGTGAAGGCGAAGAAGACGATGATTATATGAGACCTGAATAACATGACTAATATAGCCAACAGATTCCGAACACTAGATGCATTAAGAACTAATAAGCTAGAGAGAGCACGATACTGTGCTTCTTTATCTGTACCTTCTATAATGCCTCCTGACGGATGGACTGAACAACATCAGTTGCCTCAACCATTTAGCTCAGTAGCAGCTAGAGGTGTTACGGCTATGGCTAGTCGTATGCTTTCAGCCCTACTACCCCTGAATGATATGCCTTTTTTTAAGTTTGAGATGGGTACTGGTTCTGAACCAGAAATAGAAGTTTCCAGTTTTCTCAATAACCTAAGCGAGCAAGTATATACCAAACTATCTAGTGGCAATCTCAGAGAGATTATATATCAAGCATTACAACATCTTATTATTGTTGGTGATGTTTTAATTATTATGGAAGACGATATGAAATTTAGAATTCTTCGTCTCGATAATTATGTATGCCGCCGTAGTGTATATGGAGATGTAGAAGAACTTATTTATCGTGAGTTTGAAACCTTACCTGAATCATTAAGTAGCGACGATGCTTTAATCTCTTCTTCGGAAGGCTATGATAACAAGAAAGGATATAAGGAAATATTTAATCGTGTTGTTATTAAAGATGATAAACACATCCTAACCAAACAAGATAGCGATGGAAACTCTATTAAGGGTGGTGAGTATACAGTATCACCTTATATATTACTGCGATGGTCTGGTATTCCTGGTGAAAACTATGCTAGATCTCATTGCGAAGACTTGATAGGTGACATCAAATCCTTAGAGGGTTTTACTGAAGGACTTATTAATGGTATTTCTGCCGCCTCTTTATTCTGGCAAGGAGTTGATCCTACAGGCATTACTGAGATTGATGATATTGCTGGGTCTCCTTCCGGTGCTTTTGTTGCATCTAGACCTAACGAAGTATTTACTATATCTCCAGCTACTACAATGAATCCTCAGATCCAATCTACTCAAGCGGGTGTTGAGATTCTTCGTAAGGAAATTGGTAGGGCTTTTCTATTAGACTCAGCAAGTATTCCAAGTGGTGAAAGGGTAACAGCTACTGCTGTCCGAATGATTGGACAAGAACTTGAACATGTACTTGGTGGAGCTTTCTCCGCTATTGCTAGAGATCTTATGAAACCTATCGTTAAACGTACAGTATTTCTTATGACAACTAAGGGTGAAGTGGATGAGCGACTACAAGAAATGTTTACCAAAGAAGGTATACTTAGTGTAGCTATTGTTACAGGTTTACAAGCTCTTAGTAGAGACTCCGATCTGCAAAAACTAATGCAGATGGGTGAGATGGTTAGAAACTTACCTGAACAAGCTGCTGCTATGTTTAGGTGGGATGCATATGGCAATGCTCTTATCAGCTCTTTAGGATTTAATCCAGACCAGTGGATTAAAAGTGAAGAAGATGTTAGGAATGAGCAGATGGAAAAGGCACAAGCACAAGCACAAATCCAAGGTGCTGCTGAAAGCCAAACTATGGTTAATCAAGCTATGACTCAAGGTGGATTAGATGCTGCTATGCAAGATATAGAAGCAACCGGTGGTCAAGGTGTACAACAAGCAATGCAACAAATGCAAGGAGCTCAATAGATGGCAACAGAATATGCAAACTCTTTCTCTATAGCAACAGAAAGTGGCTACAAAACTAGAGAAACTGCTAAGTCTTCTGCCTTATCGAGTGCTACTAATTCTTTAGCTAGTCTAACTATAGATGCTGATACTCATGTTATAGAGAACAAAACAATTATAGCTGGAGTAGTGGTAGTTGATTCATTTGATACGGCTGCTTCGGGTACTATAACGATTTCTAGTGCTGCTGATATAAAAGCCCAGATTAAAGCTACAGCGACAATTGTAGGAACTGCAGCTTTGGCTGGTGAAGATGGTACAAATTTTATATTAGTAAATGCTGATAGTTCAACTGTAACCTTACACACAGATCCTACTAAGAACTTTGGAGATACTTCTTCTGATGGAGGTGACCACGTATGGGAACTTAATACTGGAGGGAGTTTTTCATCGGATGGAATTAGGAAGGCTACACAGGCATTATGGATTGCATGTAAGGCAGCAATAGACGCTGGCGAATTAGATATGACAATTTCTCCCACTACTGTTGATACCATCGCTGATGGATCAAGTGTAAATTTTACACTAACTCAAACTACCACTGGAACTGCTGGCAATACAGCAATAACTTTAGTAACTGGTGTTACGGCTAGTGGTGAAACTGCTTTTACTGGCGGGGTGGATGCAGGTACTCATACTATTGCTCTTACAGCAACAGACACTACGGTAATTACAGCTACCGCTGATGTAAGTGCTACCACATCTTCGGATACAGTATCCCCTACTTTTGCAATAGATACAGGTAGTAATGATAATACAGCTGCAAACCTAACTACTTGTCTTAATGCTAACTCTCGATTAACGGCTACTAGAGTAGATAATGTAGTAACAGTTAATCAAGTAATAGGAGGAACAGGTGGTAATACTACTATTACAATTACTGATCCCGACAGTGTGGGTATGACTAAGGCAGACTTTACTGGTGGTGGTGGACCAGACTTAGTTCTACAAACCTCACACAACAATACCGATTGGGTTACATCAACTATACTATCTAGTGAAATAGCTGGTACTGTTGATATATATAAATTTTTACCAGACTTATCTAGAGTCTACGCCCCCTATTTCAGGCTATTATTAAATAGTGGTGGGGTTAATATAGGTACTTCTGGAACCGCTAAATTCTTTTTCGCTTATCAATAGGAGGTAAATTATGGCAGAACGAACAGCTCCTTCATTTGCGACTACTACAGTTAATGGCTATACAGTTAGGACAACTACTACGTCATCTACTCTTGCTGGATCAACTGACTCTTTAGTTTCTGAGAATATTGTTCCCAGTGCAGACAGCTTTGAAAATAAAAAAATTGTCATGGGTATGGATGTAAAGGTAGCCTTTGCAGATGTTGCAGCCGTACTAACTTTACAAGTATCACATAACGGTAGTGATTGGGTAGATGTCTCAACACTATCTAGTGACACAACCCCAAATGTTACTGGAGTTAAGACATTTTTTGTTGATGTGTCTAGTATATATGCTCCTTATTTTAGACTACACTTTAATGGTAGCTCTACAGCAGTACTAACCACACAATCTGTAGGTACATCGGGTACTATGCAATTCTTTTTCGCTTATAAGTAAGGAGTAAACTATGGCATATAAAAAATATACTAATGCAGCAGCAGTAACTCTTCACGATACTAATGAGTTAACTGGTTTCAAGGGATCATCTTATGATGGTGTATATATCGGTGTAAGTGGAGATGTTAATATGACTCTATCTGGTGACTCAGCTGCAGTTGTTTTTAAAAATATGATTCAAGGAACTCTTTATAATATAAGTCCTAAGATTATATTATCAACTAGTACTACTGCTACTGATGTTGTGGTTGTAGACACGGCATCAAATATGTCATGAGTTATACTAAATATACTAAGGCACAGGCTTTAACTCCCGGTACTACATATTCTAAGATGGATGCATTGTATACTGGAAGCGGTAACTATACTGATGGGACTGTAGCCTCTGATATAGGTACTCCTACCATATGGTGGCAAGGTGGTACTGGTCAAAAAAGTGAATCTGGAGTTGTAACATGGGAAGATAAATTAGGAGATGCTTCAGCAGAAGCAGTTAGTCCATCAAGTGGTGTTACAATATCTGCTGGAACTGCTGCTACAAATTCCACCGATTTCACAACCTTTGATGGATCAAATGCATATCTTAAAGTAGATGATTACAGTAGATTAGATTTTAATGGTGCGTTTGAGATGATGACTTTAGCTTATTTCGATAGTGGAACAGCCTATCAAACTATAGCAGCAAAAGATACTGTTGCTAGTGCTTGGCAGTGGGTAAGAAAAAATAATGCTAATAATAACGTAGCAACTTTTTGGATGGATGGCACAGATCCAATAGGAGCAGCTACCTTAGCTCTAGATACTTGGTATATCATGGGTGTTTCTAGAGACTCTTCTAATAATGTTCAACTATATCTTAATGGAGCGACAGATGGTTCTTCTGTATCTAATTCAACAGATTTATCTGGAACTGATGATTTTTTTATGGGTACTAGGTGG
>Ga0114901_1000744_pt1 | contig 20485 bp, 24 predicted proteins | sample MalvireepMed_s16_FD_89686 | JGI IMG/M metagenome (GOLD analysis project Ga0114901, IMG submission 89686) | Marine viral communities from the Global Malaspina Expedition - Malaspina viral metaG DeepMed_s16 | ecosystem: Environmental > Aquatic > Marine > Oceanic | place: Mediterranean Sea... | reverse complement strand
TTTCCTAGGCTTCCAATGTCCGTTTCAAACGCCTTGTAAAGCGCCTCAATATCATCCCCTAGCTGTCCTGTCTCTGCTGATTTCTGCCAACTCTTGCTCGCCCATGCCTTATCCATTTTTCTTTTAATCTGATAGAACTCCCCAATACTTCGTCGTCCAGGGTTGAGGATTGTTGTTCCTGTCTCCCATCCTTCCTCTGCCTTGAGGATATGTTTTCTCAGCCATTGGGTAAATGGTCCGTACGATCTTCTTGCATCTCCGGTTAATTTAGAAGCACGATGAAGAATTTCCTTGGTAGTTGCAACGAGTGCATCATCACTAATAATTGCACCTGCACTTTTTGCTGCCTCATAAAGTTCCTTGTCGTATTTGACTGCCGCATTTCTGAATCCTTCCGCCGCCTTTCCTGAAAGCTTAAGATAATCAACACCCATTTCCATTGTGGTAATATATGGGGCGAATCGTCCAAGCATATTAATTGCACGAATTCTTTGCGCCTCTCCAGCAATTTGAATTCCTGCTCTCATTGGTCCGCCGAACGCAGGAACACGCTGGAAAGCATTTACAAATGTTCCGATGTGAGGTCGTCCTGCCACTGAATATCTTGGTAGTGTAGTGCCAGCTATTGTGTCCAATTCCGGTAGCCATTTATCAGACTTGTTTGATGCTGGCCCAAGCCAGTTGAATGCCTTTGATTTCATCAGGCGCGTCGCCGCACCACCAATGAATGGAATGTTCATCTGGATTTTTTCCGTCACTGGAAGATTTCTTTCTCCACTAGCCCATATCGCTCCAGGTTTCTTTCCTACTTTTACAATATTAACAGGGTCAAACTTTGCGAGTGCCTGTTCAGCCGCAAGAATTTCATGCGGTGTAGGGGCACCTAAATCTTTCCATAATTCTTTTGATAATGGGTCTTCGCCTTTGTACAGCTGTGATGCGGGTGGCTTTGTTTTTAATCCACCAAGAGCACCTCCAAATTTCTTTACCATTAGATAGGCCGGTCTAACTCCAAAGAATGCCGCGCTGACCGCAGCGTCAAATACCATCGCATCGATAGCGTTTTGAGTTCTCTCCGGTAGAGATGGCCTGTTAATTCCCTCATCCCCAAAGGTTAACGCCTCTGGTGTTAGTGCCAGAACTGGATTGACAATTGAATTTATTAATCCTGTTCGTTCCTTTGGATCCATCTTCATGTAAGCTTTTGCCTTTCCGGCACGGTTCATAATGTCAAGTGCTATTTCGTATCCGAAGTCCGCAGCGCCTACGCCAAGAGCTCCTCCAACGATCGCCCCTCCAACACGACCCCAGAATCCGCCCTTTCCTTTAACAAATCCCTTACCGGCACCTTGCATAAATTTCTTGACAAGCCCTAGATTAACTCCTTTGTTGAATCCTTTAATGCTTCCGTAGGTTCCGAGTCCCATATACCCAGCCGCTTCCACGACAGGATAAGGGTTTGGTGCAGTTGTAAATAGTCCTGCCTCATCATAAAGGGAATAGGTCGGCGCACTCACTGGCGCGAAGTCCGCTTCCGTCAGTCCTGAAGCTGCAAGAATATCATTCTTCGCCTTAAGGACCATCTTCCTGTATTCATCTTTCTTAGCTGGATCATCTGTTTCTTCAATTCTCTTCTGTGCTTTATCAAAAATACTTCCTAACTGGTCACGGACCTCATTCTTCTTTTTCATGTAGGACTGTGATTCGAGCTGTCTTGCTTCGTGAATCTTTTTCTGCTCTGCGTTCATCAGCCATCTGTTTTCCTTTCCGAACGGCTGTCCTGGCATAAGAATGTTTCCCAACTTATGGATCGGTGCCAACGGAAGATCCGTTGCATACAGTTGGTTCCTTTGGATGATGTCCTGCGCCTGCGTAACAGGAATTCCTGTTTCAGAGACCGTCGTAAAGGTCTCGTCCTCTGCTCCTGTAGGACCTTGCCCAAAGACGCTCTCCTGATATCGTTTAATAATCTCTTCGTTTGCCATAATTAATCAAAATATTGGTCGTAAAAGTCTACCACTTCCTGATAACTCTTAGTTGTTTCCGCGTTGTCCACGCCTACGACTGCTCCTAGGCCTCCATTCCAGTCACCGTAGGATGGAATGTCAATTCCTAGAATATCATGACCAAATGTGTTATATAAACTGTTTCCTTGTCTCATTTCAAAATCACGCATGGTGTAATACTGTTGCGCCATTTCTTTTGATCCAGGAACAGCGAATGATTTAGTTGCTACTATTTGCCCCGCTCTTGTTCTTGCTCCTTCACTTGGTATAAATCCAGCCATGTCGAGTGCACCAGTCATGTTTGTGTAGATCTCATTATAAAGACCCATGTACTTTCCAATGACCGCTTCCGGATTGTTTGATGCGTAGTCTAGAACAGAAGTCATTTGCGTTTCAGCAAAGGATCTTCTCAAAACATCCGCCAACATACGACCCGTCGGCTGACGACTTCTTGCCAGCATAAGTCCTAGTGTTGTCTCGAAGATTTCAAGTTGTGATTTTCTAGGATCAAAAAGGGCTTTTTCTAGATCACTTTTAGTGAGGTATGCTGCCCCTTTCACTCCGTATTTTCCTCTTGTGTCAACGAAGACAGGCATATTTCCCATGCCAGGAATTTCAACGAACTGATCAGGGGTTGCTGCCTCCAGGACTGCCATTGACATTCCCGTAATGCCTTGGTCATTCATACCACCGTCGGCGTTGATGGAATTATACTGTGATCCCTCTACTCCATTTCCTAATATCTGATTGTAAAATTTTCCTAATGAACTGCTTTTATTAACAGCGTAAGTCTTATCACCAGTCTTCATCATCGCATCTTCGCCAAATCCAGCACTGATCATCTTAGCCAGATCCTGTGCGATATATGCTGTACCACCAAAGGTACGTCCAATTGCTCCTGGATATCCAATGAGGGTGTTTCTTCCTTCCATCATCATTGGCATGATAGTAGTTGCCATTGCAGTCAAAGGCCTATTCAAGTAGCCTGCAAACTTGATCATCTGATCACGCTGTGCCTTACTTAAGAGATAAGCTGATGACTGTTCACCACCTGGTGCAGTCATGCCAAATAGACCCGGTCCAGTGCCGCTTGACGGCTGGAACGTGTAGCGTGGGTATCCTAGTGCATTATTCTGGTCCATAAACCAGTCCATCTCCGAGCTGTTCGCACGGAACTGGCTCACTAAGTGCCTGTTCTTAAGTTTTGGTGCACCACTATATTTATCATACTGTATCGCTCCGTCCTTCATGTCGTAGACATTGTCCCATACAGCTACAAAGTCGCCTGAACGTTTGTCATCATCCATCTGAGACATATAAAGCTGTAATGCTGCCTGTCCTATTTCACGCTCGGCCTTTCCTTTCTCGACTCCCATCTCAAAAAGCATTGGCGCTGCCTGCATCCCCGCCTGTCCTACGATTTCAGTGAAACCGCGGAGGCCAGGATCATCTGATTTTCCTGCCATAAGCATTCCGCCTATTTGCATAAGAAGAGCACCTTTTTGCATTCGCTCCCCTTCATTACCACTTCCAATGAACTGTCTTATGATGTCCTTGTACGCATTAACACGTGTGACACTATCATTTTCTACGCTGTTAGCATCCGGATTATTAGTTGCTGCAACTGTTGCTACTCCCGCTGCTGCCGCATTGCCTTCGCTCCCGTCTGTGATGACTACGTCTTCCTTATTGTTCTTATTGAATATTTCTGTTTCTTCCACTACTTCTTCAACCTTAGGCTTAGGAGTATCAACTGGTCCTGTTAACTTTCCAGGAAGTGGAATTATCTGTGGACTTGTATCTTCCTGTACGGCTTCAAGACCTTCTGAACCTAATGCCTCCAGGCCCATATAGGTCTGCCATGCTCTCTTTCCAAATGATTTAACATCCTTTGTTGAAGTGCCTAGTAACTGTCGTGTTGCTGCTAAGTCACGAGCTCCTCCAGGCCATTTAGATCTATTTCTTGCCGCCGCCTTCATGGCCTCATAGCCAACTTTGAATAAAGGTCTAAGGTATGCTACCATTTATCCCCCTATCCTACATTCTGCCAACCCTGTGCGACTCCTGCTCCAAAAATTCCTGCACCTATCGCCTGTGATAGTGGATTTGTTTGTGGAGAGGTTCCCATGGTTGTTGCCATTTGACCTGATGGTACGCCACGGAAGATGTCAGACATCCATCCGAACCGCTGCATTGGGTCATATCTATTTGTTAAATCTGCTTGATACTGTGCATCCATCATTTGCTGATTACGCTGCTGTTGAATTGATCCAGCTCCCATGAGAGACGCAACGTCTCCCTGTCCTAGTTGCTGTGTCATTCCTGCGGCTGTGCCATACCGTTGCATTTTATTTTCGAAGTCCCCCCTCGCTAATCCCATTGCCGTACCGAATCCTTGGGAAAGGGACTGTCCAACCCCCATTGCCTTTCCTCCGAGTAATTCAGCGTTCATAATTCCTTGTCGTGATCCACCAAAAGCTCCTTTTCCTGCGGCACTTAGATTGGCTTGGTTGATCGCCGTATCATATTGTTTCTCTATTCCCTGCGTTACGTAGTCCTGATAAGGATCCAGATATTGTTTGTAGGATTCAGGATCAAAGTCCGAAACCATTCCGGTTCCTGCTCTGATCTGTTTTCCCTCTGCATCGTACTCGGGTGCCTGTCCTAGATAATCCTGCCACGCCCCTATTCCTTCATAGGCCTTATCAAGTGCCTGTTTTTGATATGTGGTAAATTCAGCAACCTCTTGCGCTGGAAGAGGTCCTGCAGCAGATGGTCTGGCAGTCTCTCGTGCCTGATCCATGAGCCATAGGAATTTTGCCTCCATCTCTGGCGACATTCCACTGGTCTGCGTTCCCATCGTTGTTCCCCATGGATAGTTTCCTACTGCCATTATGCGCGTGCCTCCTGTGGGGTCTCTGATTCAGGGTCGAGTCTGTTCATTAATGAATAAAGTCCTTCCGCTCCCCCTGGAAAATTGTTTGTTGCCTTTTCAGTAAATACGAACTCGCCGTTGGAGAGTGCCACTGGCTGTATGGAATCGGATTTCCCGGTCCCTGGACCAACGGCCTTTCCACCTGCAGTATAGTCGTCTATGTATCCACCACGGTTGGCAAATTTTCCGTAGTCCTGAGGCGTCTTGGTTTGATAGTATGGATTTCTCCATCCTTCAGCCCAGATTTCCTTCGCTTCCTCGTAAGGGATTCCGAACTGGAATGCCCACATTCTAATCTGTTTCTCTTGCGCCGCGAGCCATCGTTCCTCGTCGCTCATTCGTCCGCCGTACAGTCCTGCGACCTGTGGAATAAGTGATGCCATAATATCAATGTTCTCGAGTCCGAGCATTGGTCCCATGCCCGCAATTCCTGGATTGCCTGCCAATGTCTCTAATGTTTTTGGTGTAACATCGCGAGTGAAATATCCTCCAATTTCTGGAAGAGTTTCTTGTGTTTTTACAACATCAGAATAAATATTACCTACGCGTCCTGCCTGAGGAACATCAATTCTTTTCATAGAAGTGCCAGCATCTAAAGCATCCCAATCAATACTGGATAAATCTCCAGGATTCATATCTGCTCTCCCACCTATGTCTTCAATCATTGTAGTTGATTTAGGGCTAATGTCTTTCCATCCTGTAATATCTCCGCCTGTGATAGTTTCAATAGGAGCCATGTCTGTTCCTCGTGCATAGTCCCACCAGTTGGCCGTTTGGTCGCTTCCAGCCAATTTAGCCGCTTTATTATATGCGCCTGCCGCCTGTGCCCCTTGCAAATAGGTGAATGGCAGTGACGCCGCACCAGCCCATAGAGCAGCCTTTCCAGGATGCTTTGATCCTGTTAGTGTCGCAATTCCGTAGTTCATCGCCGCGTTCTTGAGAGCGTTCGAGATCATTGGGGATCCTAATAAACTTGATGCTCCCTTTCCTAAAGCTGTTTTACCTAATCCAGTCGCTCCAAATTTTGCCATCCACGGAGATGCATAAGGAGCGAGAACTCCTAGTGCCATGATTCCTGCAGGGCTTGATAGAAATTCCTTTCCGCCCTTGAATATGTTTTTTAAACCTTGATCTAGCCAGCCCATGTTTATCCTAATTGTCTTTCAAGTATTTCTTGAGCTTCTTCTAACGTATAGCCATTGCCCATAAGATGAAATAATTCCCAATTATCTAGGTTAGCTAGTAAGTCTTCACCCCAATCCTGTTCAATAACATTTCCATAACGACTTCGTGGATTAAACTCATTCCAAGGTCCAGGTTCTGGATTAAATCGGTCTCGGTTTTGGTTCTGAAATTCTAGATATTGATTATATTTTCGTTTCGCTAATAAGTCTTCGTCCTGCCTCCATGCGTAAGGTGTGTCAAATCCAACACCATACAACCCTTCAAAAATCTCTTTTAAAAAACCACCATCTGATGGTACGTTTGATTGTATTCCTGTGAACTCATCCGCCGGATAATCTTGCCAGTCTGATTTATAGGAAGGAGGATCTTCCTGTAATCTCCATCCACTATGTTCACCGTGCTGCCCGTATTCTCCTTCTGGAGTCCATGCCTGTGTAGGCGTACGCGTGTCAATTATTCTTTCATCAATATTAAAATCAACGTGAGGTCCTCTAAACCCAATATCTTCTGTAATTGTTTCTCTATCGAAATGTGGATTTTGTGCCACTATAGTCCTCCTCCGCTGAGCATATCTTTTATGCGTGCAACTTCAATACTTACATCTCTTTGTATATGTTCTTGTTGAGTTGGCGTGCTAGGATTATCCACGTCGGCTTGAGCTTCCTCATCAGAGGCATACTCTTTCCCAGTTAGTTTGTGTGTAATTGTTACAGTTGCAGGAACGACAATTTTAGGTACCTTCTCGCCGTTAACTGTAACGTATTCAATTACTTCATCATTGTTTATAGGCATTTTTTTATCATATATCAAGTATTAACTTATCTCAAGCACAGAAATCACGATGTGGAGCTGATTCCCCGCAGACGCTTGTGCCTTAATTATTTCATTTTGTTGTGCCACCAAAGGCTCTGTCAATAATTCCAGTGTTCCATTGGCTGTTAAGGCTTTTGTTTTAAAAAGACTGAAAACAGCAGCAGATGAATCCACTAAAGTCAAAGTGATAGTAGGTGTAGCACCTGTATCTTCTGACACAAGAATTGATTTAATAATTCCAGTAGTTGCATCCGGTACAGTATACACTGATTCATTGTCAGTATCCACTAAATCCATCTTATAATTTTTATACGTATTAGCCATCTATCCTATGAACCACGCCACGGCTTCATCATCGTTCCTTAATTGTTCTGGGGTGTAGGAACTGTTTAAAAGACGAATTAATTGATCTAAAGACGTCACAAGTTGGTTAATCTGTGCAGAACTATATTCCTCTGGCGCCTGCGGTAATCTTGGTAGGGTTATCTGTGCCATTATCTTAATCCTCCTGGTCTTATATCTGCACGGTAAGTTCCAAATCTCCACGCCGTATCAATAGCTGAACTTTCTATTCGTATTGCTCCCTGACGCCCACGTGCACGAGTGTCAATTTTAGTTGTTGATGTCGTTACTGCAAAAGGTCCGTTTGTCCTTTGCGTTGATGTTGGATAGTCACGGAACTTCAGTGAAATATTTACCGTTCCTGCTAGATTCTTAAAATCTGGAATAAATCTTTTAATTGACATAAGATTTTCTCCTGCTTGAGGAATAACAAACTCCCCTGATTCCACATAGGAAGTCATCGCTGCGCCATCTGCATTGTTTCCTTTCTCTTGCGCGTACATGAATGTTCTTCCTGCTGTTAGTCCAGTGATGGTTGTAATAGTAGAAGTTGTATCTGTTGGCTCATAAGTTGTAGCATAGGGAAAATTATAAACTCCCTTATCAGCCCAGCTTGTTCGTGATAAACTTCCTACACTCCATACTCTTTCTTTAATATTATAAGTGACACAACGATCAATCTGATCTACCCCAGCTGTGGGATAAAACCAGGTAACTTCATTAAATTCACTATTGGCTGCAGCAAAGGTATCTTTTTGATTAGCCGTATCAATATCAGTAAAGACATAATCTTCCACACTGCATGGAATTTTTTGAACTGTTCCATCAAACTGGAAGAAAGAATCACGCCCCATCCAGAATGCTGTACCATTAATTTCAATTGCTGCATGAAGTCCTATTGTTCCACATGCAGATCCTAATTGAGAAAATCCAAAAATAAATGGAGCGCCAATCAATTGCATTTGATATAGAGCTGTATCAGTCCATACAAGAACAGCACCACGTGAACGTTTGGCAGAAATAATTCGGCTTCCGTCTGTTAGTCGTTGGGATCCTGCTGTATTGGTTGTAGTAGGTGTCCATGTATTAACCGCATCTTGTGAACACCACCGAATAAACATGTCGTCCTGTGTAGAAGTGTCCCCTATGGTTGTCTCTGTTCCTAGAAGAATAATGAAGCGATCAGTTCCTGAAACGATCATCAAACGACTTTGAGTAGGTGCATTTGAAACTGTTGTATTGGTAGCGATATTCGTCATAGGATCTGCTAATCCTCCTGACGTGTCCCAATAGTAAAGTTTACCATTAAGATGTTGACATAAGGCATCCTCGCCCCAGTTATCTAATGACCACTTACCTGAATCCAGTTGAACGCTGTTAGGAGCCGCTAGTGTAGAGCGTGAAGTATTCCATCCTGGTCCCCCACTTACTCCACCCCATGGTCCTGTTCCCCATCCATATCCTAGAACGGAAGTGGGTGGGTTAGTATTTATTTCATATGCAGCTGTTGCTGATCCCCCTGTTTTTCCAGCTACACCCTCGGTTCCAGTGGTTGTAATAACATAAACAGATGTAGAAGTTATGGATTGAATTTCAAATTCACCTTCTAGTTGAGCGTCAGTTATTGAGCTGCTTGAAGGAGCTGTAGCTGAAGTAATAGTTACAAAATCTCCTTTAATGGCTCCATGTGCTGCGTCAGTAACACTGACATCGCTTGAAGCGGCAGTTGTCTCAAATTGGGTAATGGAATTGCCAGAAGAGCGAGTGGGAGTGATGTCATACCACGCCCCTTGTGCAAAAGTATAAAGCTTCTTGTTTGTTCCTACAATAGAATATTGGTCACCATCGAGAGAGAACCATGTAATGATTCCTCGTGTGGCCCCTAACAATGCATCACTTGTTACCTTATCCCATCCTCCAATCTTCTCAGGAAGACTATAACGAAAACGCATGTTGTCTGAATCGAACCAAGTCCCCTCGGCCCCATATTCTGTTACTTGTTTGTTGACACCAGGTTGAAATGGCATCTTGATAAGTGGCATTTAAACTCCTATACGGCTGTCGTGTAAACCCTAATCCAACAATCCCCTATTCCATCAATATACACTTTAATGGCGCCGTTTTTAGTGCCATCTGTTGCGGTTGAATTAGAAAGATTACCTGTACTATCACTCTCTACTGCTCCATCAAAATAAATAAATTGTTTATCTTCGTCATCCTGGTCTAATGAGAGACATGCTATGGCTCCTGTCGCGCTATTTTGATTAATCTCCATTTTAGCATTAGCTGGGGTGAGAACCCCTATTCCTATCTTGTCCTCGCTGGCGTCGGAGATCATCAAGGCAGCGTCCGTATCACCTTCCACCCTGAAATCCTTGTCTTCTCCTGCGTCATTGAATACGACAGCACCTTCCACGTTAAAGTCAGCTGTAGGTGTCTCTGTATTAATGCCTACACGGTCAGTGCTTGCATCAATCATTAAAAGAAACTCTTGAGTATCTCCTTCAAATCTTGCATCCCGGTCCTGTTGGCTGTCATTAAAGGTAAATGAGCCTCCGTCAAGGTCAACATTTCCTGTTACCTGTAATGTTCCATCTACTCCCAAATCCGCATTAGGAGCATTTGTCTTAACTCCTACACGGTTAGTACCTGCATCTATATAAAGAAGGTTAGTTTCAGAATCACCTGCAAAGCGTGCGTCATAATCCCCTTCTGAAGTATTATAAGTAAATGTTCCTGTGTCAAAACTGACATTTCCACCAGCAGTTAGTGTTCCATTTGCTGTGACATTTCCGGCATCGGCGAGCACATCAAATGCTGTCGATCCATCTGTATAAATAATATATTTTGCTCCTGTAGTTGCCAGGAGACTAACAGCTGTTCCACCAGCCGGCCCGAAGGAAAGCGTATATGGTCCCGCACCACGATTAGAACTATCATCAATAAAGTACCAAGTTTCCACAGCCTCACATTCAACAGCCATGTTACCTGTGAGTGTTCCAGTAAATTTAAGGGAAGCTCTACTTTGTTCATCACTTGTTCCAGACGTTCCACTTGCAACTGTCAAACTGGTAGTTCCACTTCCAGCCACATCAACAGCCTTATATCCTTTTATTCCTTTCTCTATTTTCTGTAAATTTTCATTAGTGACTGTTCCCCACGTTCCAGCATTCGCGCCAGTTGCCTGGAGGTCCAGATTTAATATTGTCGAATCAGCCATGTATCCTCCTTAAGTTTTTTCTACTTCAGTCCATGTATTATCAGCACTATCATCAACTTTATTCCATACACTTAGATTCACAGTTCCAGTGCTAAATGTCGCCACACTTCCAGTTGCACTTACAACAGCTCCTGCCAGAATAGTGCTATTTCCTATACTGAATGTTGCTTCTGATCCAGTTACTGGAACGCCAATTTCTATTACAACGTCCCCAATGCTGAATGTGCCAGCTGATCCAGTAGGTGTTACAAGAGCCCCAGCAGTAACAGTTTCATTTCCGACACTGAATGTTGCCGCACTTCCAGTTGCATCATAAATGGACGCAATGACAACATCGCCAATACTAAAAGTTCCAGCAGACCCAGTAGGTGTTATAAGTGCTGTACCTGTAATTGTCAAGGATCCTGTAGAGAACGTTGCTGCATTTCCGCCAGGAGTGACGTAGGTACTTTGATTGGATCCAGCAAAAGGCTGTGCTGCATAGGCATCCTCAGCAAATGCGGTGTCTTTAGTTTCAGGTCCTCTATAGGTAGTTACAGACCCAACGCTGGATGTAATCGCTGATCCTGTAACATCTACTCCTATTTCTATAAGCAGGGTTCCTGTTGAGAATGTTGCTGCCGCCCCTGTTGGAGATGCGGTAACACCAATATCAATAGTAATACTACTTACACTGGAGGTCATGGAAGAACCTGTAACAGGAACTCCAATTTCTATAATTTCAGTACCTATTGAGAAAGTTCCAGCAGATCCAGTAGGTGTTATATTAGCTGTTCCTGTGACAGAAGACACACTTCCAACACTGGAAGTCATACTAGAGCCAGTCACAGAGAAGTATAAGCTTACATTAGAACCTGCAAAAGCATCTTCCGCAAAGGCTACTTCACCAAAGGCAGTATCATTGGATTCTGGCCCAGGATATACAGTAACAAAGTTAGTACTAGAAGTTATAGCCGACCCAGTAGGTTCTACAGTAGTAGTCGATAATTGGGTAATACTACCAACAGAACTGGTGGTGCTACTTCCGCTTGGTAGGACGTAGGTTGGAAATTCATTGCCTGAAAATGCAAACTGGGCAAATGAGGATGTGCCATACCCAAATGATTGTATATCTATTGCCATTAATGTGAGGTACCTTGTGTTCTATTTATTGACATTTTACCATATTTCATATATATAGCAAGAAATCATCATAATCACAGTGATGCTAGAATATATAGAAAAAATGAGCTATTATGAAGAAGAATATATACATTTTAGATAATGTCTTAAATGAGTATGAAGTAAAATCTGCATATAATTTACTTGTAGATCAAAATTGGAAAATAGATAGTGTTTATGAAGATAAAGTTTCTTCTCTATACCCCACCTTCGTAGTAAATACAGAAGATAAAATTTTCAATCATTATTGGTATGGGTTCTTTATCGGAGTAGTAACAAATGTCAACAGGATGTTAAGAGAACAATATAAATTCGATTTAGGATCCTATAAAATTACAGGTATTTTATTAAACGCGCAACAAAATAAAGGCGGTTTTCATTTTCATACGCATAAAGGATCTTACTCATTAGTTGGATTTTTAACGAGATATTGGAAGGATGACTGGGGAGGGGAATTACAAATTGAAGATCAAACAATAAAATTTAAGCCTGGTAGCTTTGTTTTATCCAAGACTGATGATCTACATGATGCAATGCCAGTTCGTGTTGATCTTCCTTTTTGGAGAATATCTGTTGGTATATTCTTGGAGTGTAAATAATGACAGGAAAATTAATTATTGCTGGAAAAATAATAAAAAAATATAAAATACCAAAAAATAATATAGATGATTTGAATAAAAAATATGAAGGGGCAAAAAATCATTTAATGAGCTATGGTCCACGTTTAGCTGGACGAATAGATTCCGAATTAGATTTACTCCCTATTATACAGAACACTACCATTTTTAATAAATTGTGCGATTGTTTGCATAACTACATTAAGGCAGAACTTAAATATGGATGTTCTCCAGTCTTAAATGTATTCATAAAAGAAGAGGATATCTCCATAGGAGGAAAGGTTCCCATTACAACTGTAATTACTAAAGATGCGATAAAAGAAAAAGGATACAATCTTAATATTATAGGATGTTGGGTAAATGATATGATGGAAGGAGAATATAATCCTCCTCATACTCATCATAATAATACAGGATATTCGGTTGTTCTTTTTTTAAAAATTCCAAAATTTATTAATGATGCAAAAGACCCTCACAAATTTAAAGACGGAATGCTCGGCTTTTTTTCACGAGAAGGGGAAGAACTTATATGGGCTCAACCTAAAGTAGGAGATTTTTATGTATTTCGAGCAGACCATGTTCATTGTGTAATGCCATTCAAGACTAAAAAACCTAACGAGGTTAGACGATCCATGTCCTTTAATTTTGTACTGGAACCCCCAAAAAATAAATCATGAAAATGGTTAAAATAGAAAAAAATTTATTGCCTTCTATATATTTTAATCATTTATATAATATAGTAACTAGTAATAATTTTTGTTGGTTTTGGGAGTCACAAACACTCAGCGATACGAAAGACGATCATTTTATGTTTGCTCATGTTTTATTTGCATTTGAGCATGGTCCAGCCAGTAATGCTTTCAAGGAATTTGAACCTATTATATATTTTTTAGATAGTAAAATTAAATTTAAAAAACTCCTAAGAATGAAACTTAATCTTTATACTAATCAGAATAAAATAATAGAGCATCTGGCTCATACAGATATAAATGATAATGACAAACCACGGGAAAATGTTAATATTACTATTCTTAATTTCACAACTTGTAATGGTGGTACAGTAATTAAAAATAAACGCTATCCATCAAATAAGAATGAGGCATTAATTTTTGATAACCTATATAAGCACTCTGGACTTGTTCAAACGGATACACAGACTAGAATACTTTTGAATATTGCAACGGAATAATGTTACCAAAACAAATTAAATTTACAGCGACTGATCTAAATATGTTGGATATATGGCCACACCCAAAACCAGCAAGTCATTTTATACCTAAAGAATATAGGAACCTAGAACGTTACGCGAAAGGAAATTTTCATTCACCTACAGTAAAAGTATGTGTGCCTTTCCTTGATTCAATGACAGCAGGTTATATTATCCCTTTTGATCAAGATTATCTGATAGATCCTGTAGAAAAAGAATTCTCGGTTACTGCTGCGTCACGTAAGGATCAAGATATTGGTTATCATGATAAAGCACAATTGCCAAAAGAATGGCATGAAAAAGCAGGAGAACACGCAGGTAAATTTATTAATAAATGGCTTATTAAAACTCCTCCAGGATATAGTTGTTTGTTTACACAACCTTTGAATAGATATGGAGAGAAACGAATACAAGTTATTGATGGAATTGTTGATACAGATACTTATATAAATACTGTTCATTTTCCTTTTATGCTTTTTAAACGTGATAGGCAATTTATCCTTAAAAAAGGAGATCCAATGGTACAGGTTATTCCTTTTAAAAGAGAATCATGGAAAATGTGGTCGGGCTTCATTTATGAACCTGGTCATTCCAAAACTTTAGGCTTATTAATGAGTGTCTTCCTTAATCGATATAAATCATTATTCTGGAATAAAAAAAGTTTTAAATGATAAAAATTGAAGAATATATAAAATATTATCCTGATGTAATTTCTCCTACACTATGCCAGAAAATAATTAGCAAAAAAGATAGATTTGAGAAAGGAAGTGTTGGAAAAGGAGAATTAGATAGCTATCGAAAATGTTATCAAAAAACAGTAGACCCTGAATTTAATAAAAAAATGTATGACATTGTTGGTAAACTTTTATCTACCTACTCCGAAGAATTTAAGTATTTAAAAATGGGGATAGTGGGAGAAGATACTGGATATCATCACATGCTTTACAAAGGAAACGAAGGTGGTGAAGTTCAAGAGCATATTGATCATTATGATGTATATCCACGGGTATTGAGCTGTTCTATAATATTAAATGATAATTATGAAGGAGGGGACTTTTATTTTTTTAATGGGGAATATGTCATTAAAAAGAAGCAAGGAAGTGCTATTATGTTTCCAAGTAATTTTTGTTTTCCTCATGCCGTAGGTCCAGTCTCTAAAGGAGATCGTCATGTTATTGTGGTATGGATTAAATGAACGAATATATAAAAATATATTCCAATCTTATTTCTGTTGAACTATGCCAGGAAATAATTAATCAAAAAGATTTAGAATTTCTTCCTGCAACTGTAGATGCGGGTGATCTTACTTCTCATAGAAATTGTTATAACAAGGTTTTGGACAAACAATTTGAATCCGCCATTTTTGATATAGTGGGAAGGGCTCTAAAAAAATACGCAAAAGATATACCTACTTTTACATTAGGATTAACCTGCGAAGACACAGGATATCAGCATCTCCTTTATAAAGGATCAGAAAAAGGAGAATATAAAGAACATACCGATCATTTTGATTTACATCCTCGTATATTAAGCTGTTCTATAATCTTAAATGATAATTATGATGGTGGAGATTTTACCTTCTTTAAAGGAAAATATATCGTGAAAAAAGAAGCTGCAACTATATTAATGTTCCCTAGTAATTTTTGTTTTCCCCATGCTGTTACTTCTGTAACAAACGGTGATAGGCATTCAATTGTGACGTGGTTTCATTGATGAAAGAAAAATATAAACATGTTAAAAAAATGATAGATAAGGATCTTGTTAATTATCTCACTAGTTTTTCTTTAAATACGACAGAATGGGTAGGAGATGATCAAGCTCCTCAATCCCATTGCGCTCATTCCAAAGACGAAATTATATATAAACATTTATTACATTTTCTACATCCTCGGATGGAAAAAGAAACAGGATTAAATCTCCAGCCTACGTATTGTTATAATAGAATTTATTTTCCAGGATCCGAATTAAAAAAACATACCGATCGTCCTGCGTGTGAAATCAGTCTATCTCTAACTTTAAATTTTTTTTATGCTGATAAAAAATATAAATGGCCTTTGTGCATGGGAGATATTCCTATTGTAATAGAGTCAGGCGACGGTGTAATCTACAAGGGATGTGAAATAGAACATTGGCGTCCTGTATTTACTCAACCTAGTCCTAGTTGCCACCATCAAGCATTCCTACATTATGTAGATAAAAATGGTCCGTATAAAGATTTAAAAGAAGAAATTTAAGAATAATTAGGATCGTAGTCTGGCCAAGTCTTATCCCATACAAAAGTCTCTGTAGGATTTCCTGCATCTTCATGTGCAACCAAAGCAGTCGTATAAGCTTCATCATGCTGAAGTTGTGCAGTTTCAATTTGTAATTGTCTAGTAGTTCCCCAATCCAATAAATCTTGAATCGTAGTATTTCCTACACTATCACTTGCTGAATTCAAATCAGTATTTCCTGTCATATTTCCTGTAGAGGGATTTTTTGTTTGAATTTCATTAGGACCGACAGCATCATTAAAAACTACATAATGAGTATTGTCCGGTAAAGTAGGCATTGAATTTCCTTTATCTGCCCATTGGATAATAAAATTGCCACCATCTACATCTATATAATCTTGATACGAAATTACTATTTGGGTAGCCATTTTTAATATCTAATAATATAGTTTACTACCACGTATGGCGAAAATGAATTTGTTCCTGAGGCAGTAACCGCTCCTGTTAGAGCATTACTTAGGGCCACATTTCCTGTCAGTGTTCCTGTAGTTGTCACAGCCACATTTCCTGTCATCGTTCCCGCTAAAGTATGTGTATGAGTATGTCCTGTTCCTGATCCTGCATTATCAACAGCAGTATTACTTGATCCTCCTGCGGGAGGAGCTGAGTTTGCACTATTCACTCCAGGAAAATTCATTCCCAATTTATTTGTACCACTAGGTGCTTGTCCACTTCCCCATCTCCAGTTGTGATTATGAGAAGCTAATTGAGCGGTAGTTAAAGAAGTATTTGCAATGTTTCCTGTCACTGTCACTGCTTGGTTGTTGGCTACAGTACTTGTAGCCGTAACAGCCTGGTTATTTGCCAAAGTGCTATTAACAGCCTGGTTATTAGTCACGGATACTGTTACAGTATTCGCGCCTCCAGTTCCTGCTAAATTATAGGTATTACCATCGTATCCCTGAGGTGCCTTACCCTGAAGATCTGGAACATTAAAATGTGTTCCATCAGCCGTACCATAAGTTGTTCCTATGACAGCAAATAAATCCGCATAGGTTCCTGTTCTGACAAGAGATGCACCATCACAAAGGACGTAGCCATCAGGAGCTGTCGTCTTGCCCCAAGGCTTAATTGCACCTACTTCACTTCTACCTGTTAATTGTTGTAAATTAGCCATTAGTCGTTATTTGCTAGCCTCCATCCGTTTGTTGAATCTGAGTATACCAGTTTTATTGCTGCATTGTCAGTAGAAATTGTTAAATCCGCTGCTGCTCCTTGTATATTTTCCGAGTTTCTTCCAACTGTTATATTAGCCGTTGCGGCATTTGCCACACAATCAATAATACTTACTTCATCTCCTATACTTGGAGATGCAGGAAGTGTCACTGTAAATGCCCCTGTAGTTGCTGTATCGGCAAAAACTCCTTCTCCTGCTGCCGCAGTATAAGCTTCTGTTTTAATTCCTTGCCATGCAGTACCAGCAGTTCCCCATGATAGGACTCCAGCAGTAGTTGATTTTAAAGCTTGCCCATTGGCAGTTGCAACACCAGCAGGCCAAGTAACTGTATATGTAACTGTAGTTCCTGATGCTTGGTGAGCAATATGCTCTCCACCAGTTGAATCCTGCAGTCTAAGATCTCCTTGAGCAACAATATCTAATTGAGTTGCGCTAGGAGAATCAATATTTCCATCAGCATTTTTAATTATAGCTTTGCTTGCTGGGAGTGTGCAAAATATTTCTTTTGTCCCCGCACCAAAACTGACTGCACTATCACTATTTGAACTAGAGATTGGTGTTGTACGTGTAATAGTTGAACTATCAGCAGCTAAGGTTCCTAACCCTACTTCCCACTCTGTAGGAGTGTCAGTATTAACAATTGCATAGTATGTGGTATTTGAATTACCAATACCAGCTGAAAAAGTTTCAAAACCTGACGTTGCTCCGGCAAAGGTCATTGCCCCCGTTCCGGTTGTGCTCGAGGTCTCCTTTACACGGTCATTAATTACTAATGCCATTTAAGCTCCTACGCTAGTCTAAGAATAGCGTTCGATGCGTCTGCTGCTGGAAACTGTATGGTAAACGTTCCAGCTGTCGATGTTTTATCCCCGCCAAAATCTAAGGCTACAACCGCTTTATCTGATTCACTAGAGTTGTAAATTAATGCTCCCCTTGCAGTGATAGTCGCAGTTGACCAAGACGAATCTGCAAAGTCACAAACAGCTGTATCAGTACTTAATACTGGAGTAACACTAGTTAAAGAATTTCCTCCTGCAGTATACCCAGTTCCTGATACTTCGTTGTCTGTTGAATCATAAACAGTCGTTGATTTATTTAATGTAGCGGAGTTAGTAAACAAAGCAATTTTAAAAGTATCCCCTGTAGTCGCAGTAAAATTATGAACTGCAGTTAATACTTGTGTTTTAAAACTGTTTGCAACAGCTTGCGTGATTGCCATTTTATTGTCCTCCTTGTTGTGTCGAGCCACCCATTGGCTTTATTGATCCTAGTTGAGGTTGAATCGATGGACGAGGAATTCTTATTGCACCGTGCATATATTCGTCTCGTTTCGCTCTACCCATTTGTTGCATAGCTACGGCTTGAACGGCCCCAGCATATGATTGTGTATACATCTGCAGTATGTCCATGGGACCCTTCAAAAATTGAAAAGCTTCCACAAGACAACCGTATAATAACGCCTTTGGAGCGTTAAGACTTAACCAAGAAGTTGTATTAGTACTTGATAAAGCCTGATCCAGTTTACTCAATGCCAGTTCAAAAGTCAATCCTGAACTTGGAGTTGGGACAACATATATACTGTTATAATCCCATTGTGTATAATATTTAGGAGTACCTGTCAAGTTTCTATTTGGCCAGTACTCATTCATAAAAGATCTGTCCTTTTCCTCTAAAAATGTTCTATCCCCTGTAGTTGTAGCAGAAGCTGTATCAGCTACAATATTAACACTTCTTATGACAGAAAATGTAGATGGTGTAGGAGCTGATCCTCCGGGAACAATTAAGAAAGGGTTAGAGGCAGTAAAAGTTGTATATTGATAAGCATGAAAAGCTGGAATATCCAATTCTTTTACAAGTTCATTTTCAGTATGTTGAATAAAATCGTCGGTAATGGTTGAAGTTAAAACATCTGTGCTAACTTCTGTATAATCTAATATCTGTTGTGTTAATTGCGCGTATGTTGTCATTATGAGAGTTGAGTAACAGGTCCTGCTGAGACAGGATAACCTCCTCCTTTAATTCCACCAGTTGTAGCTGTGGAAGATCCAGTTGAAAAATAATACCAATCATCAGAATCATCACTAGATCCTGTTACATATTTTCCTTTTGTAATTGTATAGCCAGCATCAGCACAAAGAACTGCTCCTGTAATGCCATCCACTGCTCCACAATCAGCAAATTTATCTGTTTCTGAAGATACAAAAGGAGTTCCTCTAAATCTTATAGAATCCCCGGTTGATCTTCCATGATTAGGAGAAAGAACATTTATAACTTGTGACCCAGAAGAATAAGTTTCAAATGGATTATCAGGTAATAAAATTAAAGTAGGTGGTTCTATTCTTGCGGGTCTTGCCCATTCTAATGCTTGGGGATCAGGTGAATGCTCATGTGGCATTAGCTGAGGTGCTTTTGGTTCATATTCACTTGTATGCACTTTAGCTCCTGTCCATTCCGTAACCATTTCCGTATAAGGAAATTGTAATCCGCTACGATCGGAAATAAATTTAGAACGTTTACCGCTAGCGTAAGCCATATATTAGGTCCAAGTATAAGTTTGTTTTCTGGCAAGTCCTACACCTTGTGTAGACCCAGTAACTTTTCCTTTACTAATTTTAAAAGGTGTTCCACCAGAAGCTTTTCCTTCACTAGTAGGTGCAATGCCTTTAGTAGTAATAGCTCCGGCTTTAACAGCTTTAGGTGCGTCTATTTGTCCTCTGTCACTCCATACGCCGGCTTTCTTTCCAGAAGCTTCACGGCTATTAGCTGTAGATTTATTCCAGTTTGAATTACTCATTTTTCCTCCTTTTTACATTCGCAGTCTGTACATTGGCAATTGTCTCCACAATTGCAATCAGGACCACATTCACATTTTGGCATATTATCTCCTATGGGATATATGCTTGTGCTGGTTTAACTCTAAACGAGACTCTTTCTCTATTAGTATCGGCAGCACGTTCAAATTCTTCATCATAAATACTTTTTAACATAGGACTCATCATAGGAGCTCTTTTAACACTTATATAATATGCTAATGCAGCCGTCAAGCAAGGAAGAAACATATAAGGCACGTCAACACTATTCTGATATCCAGCGCTAGTGCTTCCTGCATCTTCAATTCTATTAATATAAAAGTATTTAAAGACATAAGCCTTATCCGGAGTAGGATAGAGCCATACTCTTGTGTCTTGTTCAGGTCTTCCACTTGTAGCCGTTGTATCATCTGTGATATCACTATAAGTGCTTGCCCCTGAAATCATAGTAAACTGAGTAGGTCTCGCATCTCCTCCACTAGCTTTTTGAGTCTTTCTAGTTAAATTCATATACTCTGTTCTAGAAATCTTAGTAACATTAACATCAGTAGTGGCGCTATTACTTGCTAAATCTCGAGCTACAGGTGTACTATCAGTAGCATCATAGGCAGTTGTAGTAATTGTAGCGTCAACTATGTCCACAACTTTTTGATCAAGCGCAAAATTATTTGTCCCTGCAACTAGGGTTTCATACCAATAATCTATGGTCCAAAGATTAAGACCTCTATTGGCCCATTCT
>Ga0114901_1000742_pt1 | contig 20506 bp, 14 predicted proteins | sample MalvireepMed_s16_FD_89686 | JGI IMG/M metagenome (GOLD analysis project Ga0114901, IMG submission 89686) | Marine viral communities from the Global Malaspina Expedition - Malaspina viral metaG DeepMed_s16 | ecosystem: Environmental > Aquatic > Marine > Oceanic | place: Mediterranean Sea... | reverse complement strand
CTCCTATTTACGGAACAATTATGTGGTCACCGAGAATGGTGCCGATGTGCTTGTGGCGAACGATGATCCAAGAAAACAGGTTACCACGGGGTACGACCAACTCAATTTTCTTCAAAAGTTTGCTTATAGACCCAATAGCACCTGGAAGTACGATTTGGGTCTCTATTATTCCGAAACCTCAGATTATTCTAGGTACGACCGTTTGATCAGGCCCAGCAAGGATGGCGAAGGACTCCGTTCCGCGGAATGGTACTATGGTCCACAGAAATGGTTCATGGGAAATTTTCAGATCATACAAAAAGGAAAGAACAAATTCTATGATGGGGTGAAACTCACCACGGCCTATCAATTTTTTGAGGAAAGTAGACACGATAGGGGCTTTCAGGATGTGGAGTTGTATTCTACCAAGGAAAAGGTGGATGCGGTTTCCGTCAACCTTGATTTTGAAAACAAAAAAATGGGCAACTTCCGTTTGTACTATGGTGCCGAATATGTGTTCAACAAAGTACATTCATCAGGAAGCGTAAAAGATATTGAGACCGACGAAGTGGAGCGCACCGCCTCCCGTTATCCTGATGGGGCCACTTGGCAGACCTTGGCAGGATACGTGAACAGCGAGTATCAGATAAAACCCAATTTTAGTTTGTTGTCCGGAATCCGATATAGTCAGGTTTGGGTAGATGCAGAGTTTGAAAAGACCTTTTACCCCTTCCCTTTTGATGAGGCAGATATCGTAACTGGTGCCTTAACGGGCAGTTTGGGTTTCAGTTGGTTTCCATGGTCCGATTTTCAGGTGACATTGAACGGCTCCACGGGCTTTAGGGCACCCAATATTGATGACATTGGCAAAATATTCGATTCGGAGCCCGGTTCCGTGGTGGTTCCCAACCCTGATCTGGAACCCGAATATGCTTACAACGGTGAATTGGGCTTAAGAAAAAACTTCAATGATGTTTTGGTATTAAAAGGGGCGGCGTACTACACCTATTTGGTAGATGCCTTGGTGAGAAGGGATTTTAACTTCAATGGGCAAAGTGAAATTGAATACAACGGCGAGTTGAGCAATGTACAGGCCATCCAAAATGCGGCCAAGGCCTATGTATACGGGTTTGAATTGGGCCTCGAAACGTATTTTAACACGACACTGTCCTTAACTTCCAACCTCACCATTACCGAAGGTACTGAGGAAGATGATGATGGAGCCGACAGTCCGGCAAGGCATGCCCCGCCACTTTTTGGGGATGCCCATTTGGTTTGGCAAGATCAAAAACTAAAGGCGGATGTTTTCTTAAATTTTAATGGGGAAGTCAGCAATGCGGATTTGGCACTGTCCGAACAGAGCAAGGATTACATTTACGCCAGTGATGCCAATGGCAATCCCTATTCACCCTCATGGTATACCTTGAACTTTAGGTCGCAATACCAGATTACCAATGCGCTAAAGGCCAGTGTTGGGGTGGAGAACATTACCAACCAGCGGTATCGGATGTATTCCTCGGGCATTGTGGCCCCAGGCACCAATTTAATTTTGGGAGTGGAATACGTATTCTAAAAAACAAAGGCCCGGAATTTCCGGGCCTTTTACTTTTATTCCTTTCTGGGGTTAAATTTTAATACTGTCAATGGCCTTTTTGGCTTCTTCTTTCACCTCTTTGCCTGCCTTTTTAAGGCTGTCTATGGCCTGTTCTCCCAATTCCTTTGCTTCTTCACCCGCTTCTTTCAGCGCGTCGGCTGCATCATTGGCGGCTTCTTTTAGGTCTTTGCCAGTTTCTTCCAAAGCTTCGCTCGCTTCTTCAGATGCTTCTTTTGCCTTGTCCGAGGCCTCCTTGCAAGAGGTCAATACGGAAAAGGACATCGTAAGGGCCAGAACCCCGATTACTACTTTTTTCATCATAAAATGGTTTAGTGTTTAGGAGGATGAAGGTACAGAATTATAGGCTATTTCACTCAGGAAAGGGTATCATATTTAGGTTAAGGCTGTTAAGTGGATTCTTAGGCAATTGCGTAGCCCATAATTCCATCTAAATTTATAATTTTGCAAACTTGAAATTGAGAAGGAATAGCAGGTTATGAAGTTTGCGGAATATAAAGGATTGGATTTGCCTAAAGTATCGGAAGAAGTTCTGGACTTTTGGAAGGACAAACAAATATTTGAAAAGAGTGTTTCCACCAGGGAGGGCAAGGAAAGTTATGTGTTTTATGAAGGCCCCCCTTCCGCAAATGGCATGCCCGGTATTCACCACGTAATGGCCCGTACCATAAAAGATATCTTTCCACGGTACAAGACCATGAAAGGTTTTCAAGTAAAAAGGAAGGCGGGTTGGGATACCCACGGACTTCCTATCGAAATTGGTGTGGAGAAAGAACTCGGCATCACCAAAGAGGATATCGGCAAAAAGATTTCTGTTGAAGAATATAATGCCGCCTGTAAAAAAGCGGTCATGCGCTATACCGATGTCTGGAACGACATGACAGAGAAAATTGGGTACTGGGTAGATATGGATGATCCGTATATCACCTACAAGCCCAAGTACATGGAGTCGGTTTGGTGGTTGTTGAAGCAGATTTACGACAAAGGACTTTTATACAAGGGATACACCATTCAGCCGTATTCGCCAAAAGCAGGTACCGGATTGAGCTCGCACGAGCTTAACCAACCCGGCACCTACCAAGATGTAACGGATACCACGGTTACCGCGCAGTTTAAGGCTAAAAAGGATTCGCTCCCTGATTTCTTGAAGAATGTAGAAGGTGACATCTATTTTTTGGCATGGACGACAACCCCATGGACCCTTCCCTCCAATACCGCATTGACGGTTGGACCCAAAATCGAATACGTTCTGGTAAAGACCTTTAACCAATATACTTTCGAACCCATCAGCGTTGTCTTGGCCAAACCTTTGGTAGGTAAACAGTTCAGCGGTAAATTTTCTGCTGTTGAAACGGAGGCGGAACTGGCCGACTTCAATGAAGGAGATAAAAAAATCCCATACTGGGTTAGCCATAGTTTTTTGGGCAAGGATTTGGTGGGAATCCGCTACGAGCAATTGTTGCCTTACGCCCAACCTTATCAAAACCCTGAAAATGCCTTTAGGGTCATTGCTGGGGATTTTGTGACCACGGAAGATGGTACAGGAATCGTGCACACGGCTCCCACCTTTGGTGCGGACGATGCCTTGGCAGCCAAACAGGCCGAACCTGAAGTACCGCCAATGTTGGTCTTGGATGAGAATGGCAACCCAGTTCCATTGGTGGACCTTCAAGGAAAGTTTAGACCAGAATTGGGAGAGTTTGCTGGCAAATATGTAAAGAACGAATATTATGAAGATGGTGAGGCCCCTGAGAAATCGGTGGATGTCGAGATTGCCATCAAACTAAAGGAAGAGAACAAGGCCTTCAAGGTGGAAAAATATGTTCACAGCTACCCTAACTGCTGGCGAACCGATAAACCCATTTTGTACTATCCGTTGAACTCATGGTTCATCAAGGTAACTGATGTAAAGGATCGCATGTTCGAACTCAACCAGACCATCAACTGGAAGCCTAAGGCAACGGGTGAAGGCCGTTTTGGCAACTGGTTGGCCAATGCCAATGACTGGAACCTTTCCCGATCAAGGTATTGGGGTATTCCATTGCCTATCTGGAGAACGGAGGATGGCAAGGAAGAAATGATCATCGGTTCTGTGGAAGAGTTGAAGGCAGAAATGGCCAAAGCCGTTGAAGCTGGAGTTTTGGACAAGGATGTGTTCGCCGATTTTACGGTGGGCGATATGAGCGAGGACAATTACGACAAAATTGACCTGCACAAAAATATAGTGGATGGCATCACCTTGGTTTCGCCAAGTGGCCAACCCATGAAAAGGGAATCCGATTTGATCGATGTTTGGTTCGATAGTGGCTCCATGCCCTATGCACAATGGCATTACCCTTTTGAAAACAAAGAGTTGATCGATGATGGCATTGCCTTTCCGGCCAATTTTATTGCCGAAGGGGTAGACCAAACGCGTGGATGGTTCTATACCCTACATGCCATTGCCACCATGGTGTTTGATAGCATTGCCTACCAAAATGTGGTCTCCAATGGATTGGTACTTGATAAGGAAGGCAAGAAAATGTCCAAACGATTGGGGAATGCCGTAGATCCCTTTGAGGTATTGCCGGAACATGGAGCGGATGCCACCCGTTGGTACATGATTTCCAACGCTAATCCATGGGACAACCTCAAATTTGATATTGATGGAATTGTAGAAGTAAAGCGGAAGTTTTTTGGAACCCTTTACAACACCTATTCCTTTATGGCCCTGTATGCCAATATTGATGAATTCAGCTATGCTGAAGCCGATATTGCATTGAAGGACAGGCCCGAAATAGACCAATGGATTCTCTCAGAACTTCACACCTTGATCAAAAATGTGGATGAGGCCTATGCGGATTACGAAGCAACAAAGGCTTCGCGCATGATTTCTGATTTTGTTCAGGAAAATTTGAGTAACTGGTATGTGCGTTTGAGCAGGAGACGTTTCTGGAAGGGAGATTACCAACAGGATAAGATTTCCGCCTACCAAACACTCTACACCTGCCTCGTTACTATCGCTAAACTGTCGGCACCAGTGGCCCCTTTCTTTATGGATAGACTATATAAGGATTTGGATGCTGTGACCGGCAAGGAAGGTTTTGAAAGCGTTCACTTGGCAGAGTTTCCTGTGTATGACCCTAACATGGTCAACCAAAAATTGGAACGGAAGATGCAGTTGGCACAAAAGATTTCTTCTTTGGTGCTTTCCATCCGTCAAAAGGAAAAGATCAAGGTACGCCAGCCGTTGCAAAAAATTATGATCCCAGTGTTGGATTCCCAACAGAAGTTGGACATTGAAGCGGTTTCCAATTTGATCAGATCCGAGGTGAACGTGAAGGAAATTCAGTTGTTGGACGATGCCTCTGGAATATTGGTGAAGCAAATAAAACCTAATTTTAAGGTCTTGGGCCCGAAATTTGGTAAGGATATGAAAGCCATTGCCGCCATGGTAGCGCAAATGGGTCAGGAGGATATCCAAAAAATGGAACGTAACGGAGAATTAACACTCCAATTGGAAAATAAAACCGTTAATTTACAGTTAGGCGATGTAGAGATCAGCTCCCAGGATATTGAAGGATGGTTGGTGGCAAGCTCGGGCCCGTTAACGGTTGCCTTGGATGTGACCATTGACGAAACTTTGAAAAATGAAGGAATTGCAAGGGAGCTTGTGAACAGGATCCAGAACCTTCGCAAGGAATCCGGATTTGAGGTGACCGATAAGATTGACATCAAAATATTGAAGGACGGCTTTGTGGAAAGTGCTATATACAGCAACGAGGAGTATATCAAGACCGAGACCTTGACCGCAGAGCTCAACATTGAAGAAAAATTAGAGGAAGGCGTAGCAATAGCCTTTGATGAAGTGAATACAAAATTGTTTATTCAAAAGCATTAACCATGGAAGAAGAACTAAAAGTAAGATACTCAGACAAAGAGTTGGATGAATTCAGGACCTTGATCGAGGAAAAAATGGAGAAGGCAAAAAGTCATTTGGAACTTTTGAAGAGCTCTTATATGAACGATGGAAACAATGGAACCGATGATACTTCCCCAACCTTTAAAGCTTTCGAGGAAGGTTCGGAGACCATGAGCAAGGAAGCCAATACCCAGTTGGCCATACGTCAGGAGAAATTCATCAGGGACCTTAAAAATGCTTTGATGCGAATAGAGAATAAAACCTATGGCATTTGCCGTGTGACCGGTAAGCTCATCAACAAGGAGCGTTTGAAATTGGTTCCACATGCGACCTTGAGCATAGAGGCGAAAAACATGCAGAAATAATAAAAACGCCTTAGGGCGTTTTTTGCTTATGAAGGGATCGGTAACCATATTGTTAATGTTCGCCATGCTGTCCATGAACGGACAAAAATTGGTAAAAAAAGCATTTATGGATTCTAGGATAGACTTCATCCAGATAGATTCGGAATATTGTTACCATATCGATCTAAAGACTTCACGGACCGATGAGGTAAAGGTGTCGGCCAGTATGGAAGGGGAGTATGCCAAGGATTTGTTGATCGCCATTGAGGAAACAGGTACCACTGCCTTGATCAGTGCCGGTTTTCAACCCCTGTTCATTGATCCTAACGATAAGCTCAGTGCCCACAAAGTGGTTTCCATATCCTTGGAAATCAGTGTGCCCGAATTTAAGAGTGTTGCCGTTTATGGAACCAATTGTGATGTAAGGGTGTCGGGCAACTATGAAAATCTGAATGTTACACTTTCGGACGGTAGATGCACCTTGGAGAATGTTACGGAAACCGTTGAGGTGGTCACTCAAAAAGGGGACATTTGGCTTACGGCTCCCAGTGGGGACATTTTGGCCGAAAGCTCCTATGGGCAAGTGGAACAGGAAACCATACCCTTTGGGAACGATCAATTTGTGTTAAAGACCGTTGAGGGCAATATCCATCTTAGGAAAACAAAATAATATCTATATTTTTGCAACCGCTTTACTAACAAGATGAGTTTAAAAAAATCCCTTTTCATCATCGTTTTGCTTCTTTTGGTAGATCAATTGAGCAAGATTTACATCAAAACCCATTTTATTTTGGGAGAATCCCATGATGTGTTCGGATGGTTCAAGATCCTGTTCATTGAAAATGAAGGAGCGGCATGGGGGACCAAGTTGAGCGATCTTTTGCCCATCTCAGAACCTGCGGGGAAGTTGATCTTAACGATTTTCAGGATTTTTGCCGTTTTCGGTATTGGGTATTGGTTGTGGGATATCATCAAAAAACAGTCTACCCGGACCTTGATCTTGGCAGTTTCACTCATTTTTGCCGGAGCTATGGGCAATATCATCGATTCTGTATTTTATGGATTGATCTTTGATCATAGCAATGGGCAAGTGGCCACTTTGTTCTCTAGTGATCCTTATGGCAGTTTGTTTCACGGCAAGGTGGTGGACATGCTCTATTTTCCTTTGATCGATACTACCTGGCCCGATTGGGTTCCCTCCTTGGGTGGGAATAGGTTCCGTTTCTTTGAGCCCGTATTCAACATTGCGGATACGGCGATCAGCACAGGGGTGGGTATTTTGATCGTTTTCAATAAAAAAGCATTTCCAAAGAACACTGAAGAAAAGGGGAAAGAAGAGGAAGTGGTCGATCAGAATGCGTAGACCTTGTTCGGGGTAACGCAGTAATCCAGTTTTATATCGTTTTCATGTACATCCGTGATCAGGTCCTCTTCGGCCTGAAAAAAGGAAAGTCCAATTTTAAGGGTCTGCTTGGGGCATTTCTGCAAAAAATTGTCATAGAACCCTTTACCATACCCTACACGGTTTCCTTGTATATCAAAAGCCAATAAAGGCACAAACACTACATCAATTTTATCTTCGGGTACTAGGAAGCCATCAACAGGTTCTGGAATGCCCCAACTATTTATTTTCAGGGATGTACTATCGGTAAGGAGATAATGCTCCATAGTGGTGTTGCCGGAAATTTTAGGGACAATAACATGTTTGTCCTTTCCTTGGAGTAAGGTTATCAGAGGAAGTGTATCCACTTCATTTTTCTCCTCGATGCTTAAAAAGGTATGGAAATAAAAAAAATCCCAGATTGGGATTTGGAGTACATGATTGGCTAAAATCAAACTTAAATCCGAGGCTTTAGGAGGAGTAATTTCAGCTCTCAGATCTTTATATTTTTTTCTTAGGTCATGTTTCAACATTAAATGTTGAAGATTTAGGGGTTGTTTGGGGAAACAGTTATTTATTCTCCTTTTGTTGCCACGGAGAAAAAGATTTTGAAGAACAGCATCAAAATCAAGTACATTCCCAAAACGATTACATAGTTTTCCATAGGATTGTAATTATAGTTTTAAATGTATGTAAAACAATTGAAAAATCCACCATGAAATGCAGATTTTATCGATGAAATACATCATTTTTTGCAACAGTTTAACATTTTAGGCCGTGTATCGGTCCTTTGACTGGGGGTTTTCCATAGTTTTTCTGGGGGGAAACCATAATTCGGTATCATTTCAGGGAATCGTATAAAAATCTGGTACAGTGCACATTCCAAATTACTTTTACCCAAACTTGATTCATATCAATACAAACTGGCAATAGATCAAGTTTAACAAGAAACACTAGTTTTAAACCATAACTTTGTGTAAAATCGAATCGGACCATTTTCAAAAGGCTATATGTCCAACCCTACAACCATTGCCGTACAGCTCAGTGCCCTTCCCGATAACCCTGGGGTTTACCAATTTTATGACAAGGAAGGAAAGATTCTTTATGTGGGAAAAGCCAAAAACCTTAAAAAAAGGGTTTCTTCCTATTTCAATAAAACCCAGGAGTACGGTAAAACAAGGGTCTTGGTCAAAAAAATCCGGACCATCAACCATATTGTGGTACCTACCGAGTCGGATGCCCTGCTCTTGGAAAACAACCTGATCAAAAAACTGCAACCGCGGTACAATGTGATGTTGAAGGACGACAAATCCTATCCATGGATCTGCATTAAAAAAGAAAGGTTCCCAAGGGTATTCCCTACACGAAAGTTGATCAAGGACGGTTCGGAGTATTTTGGCCCTTATACCAGTATGAAAACGGTCAGGACGCTTTTGGAACTTGTTAAAAGCCTCTACCCCTTGCGTACCTGCAACTATGACCTTTCCGAAGAAAAAATTGAAGGGGGCAAATACAAAGTCTGTCTGGAATATCATTTGGGAAATTGTTTGGGCCCGTGTGAAGGATTTCAAACGGAACAGGAGTATCATGCCCAGATCGAGGACATCCGACAGATCATTAAGGGAAACTTGAGGGATTCTTTACAATCCTTCAGACAGCAAATGAAAGATCTTGCCGATAAAATGGAGTTTGAAAAGGCACAGCGTGTAAAGGATAAGATCGATATTTTGGAAAATTACCAGGCTAAGTCAACCGTGGTGAATCCCAAGATTAACAATGTGGATGTGTTCACCATCATTTCGGACGAGACCCATGCATATGTAAACTTTCTGCAACTTTCCCATGGTTCCATTGTAAGGTCCCATACGTTGGAAATAAAAAAGAAATTGGAAGAAACGGACGAAGACCTGTTGCAATTGGCCATTACGGAGATCAGACAACGATTCCATTCCAAATCCAAGGAAATCTATTTGCAGATGCCAGTGGCCGTGGAGGACAATATAAAGGTCACCTTGCCCAAATTGGGGGACAAGCACAAAATTTTGGAACTCTCCGAAAGAAATGCAAGGTTCTATCGGCAGGATAAATTGAAACAGATCAAGATCACCGATCCCAATCGGCATACTAATCGCATTATGTCGCAAATGAAAGCGGATCTTAGACTTTCAGTGGAACCCAGGCATATTGAATGTTTTGACAACTCCAATATTCAAGGAAGCAATCCTGTTTCGGCATGTGTGGTTTTTAAGGATGGCAAACCTTCAAAAAAAGATTATAGGCATTTTAACATTAAGACCGTGGAAGGGCCTGATGACTTTGCCAGTATGGAGGAGGTAGTCCACAGAAGATACAAGCGTTTGTTGGCAGAGGACGAACCTCTACCGCAATTGATTGTAATCGATGGCGGAAAGGGACAATTGTCCTCCGCGCTTAAAAGTTTGGATGTTTTGGGTCTTCGGGGCAAAATTGCCATTATCGGGATTGCCAAAAGATTGGAGGAGATTTATTTCCCGGAAGATCCAGTCCCACTTTATTTGGATAAAAGATCGGAAACCTTAAAGATCATACAACAGTTAAGGAACGAGGCCCACCGTTTTGGGATTACCCACCACAGGAACAAGAGGAGTAAGGGAGCTATAAATACCGAATTGGAGGGTATTGAAGGCGTTGGGGAAAAAACCGCGGAGCAATTGTTGAAAAACTTTAAATCCGTTAAACGAATAAAAGAAGCTTCGTTGGAAAGTCTCGCTGAATCTGTGGGCATGGCGAAAGCGAAGAAAATCTATAAATCATTTCATTAGTCACTATGTGTAACAGGAAAACCGTTAGTATGATCATATGCTCTTTAATAGGAGTGTTTGGAATGGCCCAGTCCACAACTCAGGAAGCCCCGCCCAAGGTAGGATTGGTGCTCAGTGGTGGTGGTGCCAAAGGGTTGGCACATATTGGCGCATTAAAGGTGATCGAGGAGGCGGGGATCAAGGTGGATTACATCGGGGGCACCAGCATGGGGGCCATAGTAGGGGCCCTATATGCCTCGGGATATTCCGCCAAGGAATTGGATTCTATTTTCAGGAAGACCAACTTTAGCGATCTCATTCAGGACAATGTACCGCGTAGTGCCAAGAATTTTTATGAGAAAGAGGATTCCGAACGCTATGCCCTTACCTTGCCCTTTACGGATTTTAAAGTGAGTTTTCCCCAAGCCATTTCAGGAGGCCAAAACATCTACAATATGTTGGTGCAATTACTTTTCCATGTAAAGGATGTTCAGGATTTTGCCAAATTGCCCATACCCTTTTTATGTGTGGCCACCAATGTGGAGACAGGGGAACAGGTGCTGTTGGATCATGGATATTTACCCGAGGCCATTGTGGCCAGTGGAACTTTTCCGTCCCTTTTTGAACCATCGGAAATTGACGGGGATATACTGATCGATGGTGGGGTAGTAAACAATTATCCGATAGACCAAGTAAGGGCCATGGGGGCAGATATTGTCATTGGGGTGGATGTGCAGCACGATCTTTCCACAAGGGAGTCCCTGTCCTCGGCCACGGAAATTTTGTTGCAGATCAACAATTATCGCACCGTTAACGACATGAAAAAGAAGTCTGCCCAAACGGATGTCTACATTCGGCCTGATATAGACCAGTTTTCGGTAATCGATTTTGATCGGGGCAAGGCCATTGTGGAAAGCGGGGAAAAGGCAACTAGGACCAAATTGGGAGAATTGGAAAAAATAGCTGCTACCCAACACTATGTACCAAAGGCAAAAAAACGTATTCCGGTAATGGATAGTTTGACCATCAACCGTATGCTCATTGAGGGAAACGATCGCTATACGAGGGGATATATCAAAGGAAAATTAAGGTTCAATCTAGCGGAAAAAATTGCCTTTGAGGACCTAAAACAGGGCATAAACAACCTATCGGCCACCGGAAACTTCAAGGCAATCCGATATGACTTGGTTTCCAATGGATTGGGAACGGACCTAATCTTAAAAATTAAGGAAAATCCGAACAAAATGTTCGTAAAAGTGTCCGCGCATTATGATGATCTCTATAAAAGTGCAGCCTTGTTCAACCTTACCAAGAAGAACTTCTTGATGAAGGATGATGTGGCCTCTTTTGATTTTATTTTGGGCGACCATATTCGATACAATATGCAATACTATCTGGATAAAGGATATTATTGGAGCTTTGGGATCAATTCCAAGTTCACCGATTTTAACTCTGAGGTTGATTTTTCATTGATTCGGGGAAATTTCAATGTACCGGACGACCCCAATATCAGAAGGATAAATATGGACGTTACGGACCTGACCAACCAGATTTATCTCCAAACGGTGTTACAGGAAGAATTTGCCTTTACCATTGGAGCGGAGCATAAATTTTTACGGTATTCTACCAGGACCTTGGGTCAGGGGACCGATGCGGGGGCAACGTTGACCGATGATGATGGGAGGACCACTTTTGAGAGATCTAACTATTTCAACGCATTTTCCAAAATAACGTTGGATACCTATGATGACAAATATTTTCCGACCAAAGGGCTTTTATTTGACAGTGATTTTCATGTTTACCTTTTCTCCTCGGACTATAACCAGAATTTTAGGGAATTTTCAATAGCCAAGGCCAAACTTGGGACGACCATCCCCATTTTGCACAATCTTAGCTTTAACTTGGAAGCTGAGGGAGGTGTTAAGTTGGGAACTTCGGATGTAACTTCGTTCGATTTTGTACTTGGGGGATTTGGGAACGATTTTGTGAACAATTTTGTACCCTTCTTCGGATATGATTTTCTCAGCATTCCAGGGAACAGCTTTGTAAAGGCATATGGTCGTATCGATTACCGTGTAGCACCCAAACACCACTTCATGTTCACTACCAACTTTGCCAACGTGGCGGATGATCTTTTCCGTACGGGAGATTGGTTCGCCGAGCCAACTTTTTCGGGTTATGGAGTGGGTTACGGATTTGAATCTTTTATCGGCCCGATACAGATTTACTATTCTTGGTCGCCCGAGATAAAAAATGACAGTATTTTCTTTAGTGTGGGCTTCTGGTTTTGATTACGGTAGATGTACCAAATCCCTTGGATTTCTTAATAATTTGCCAAAAAAACATTCAAAAAGGATCAATTTATAGGGGGTTAAGTTAAAGTCCGTTAAAAACTGAATTTCCTACAAAAGCGTGGCGTATATTTGTCTCAGATAAGGGGTGGTTCCCTTATAACTTTAAGTATTGGTTTTTCATAATTTAAAGTTTGGTTGGTTATTTAGGAAAAGCCCAGTTTTAAGACTGGGCTTTTTTTATTTATACTATTTTGGAATAAGATTTGTTTAAGTATATGTAAACCAGATGGCCCCAACATCGTTTTTGCTAATTTTATACGCATAAAATTGACTATGAAAAGACTGCTGCCCTTATTGTTTGTGCTTTCGGTGTTTTCCCTTATGGGGCAAAAATCCACACCTGCTTTTAAGAATGGGGAATGGCTCAAGTTCAGGATACATTACGGGATCCTGAATGCCAGCTATGCTACTATGCACCTTACTTCCGAGACGTTGGATAGTGTCCCCGTGTACCATGTTGTGGGCAAGGGTAAGACCACGGGTTTCGCCAGTATCTTTTTTAAGGTGGATGATACTTACGAGAGCTATTTTGGTCGCCGAAATGGAAGGCCTTACAAATTTATTCGAAAGATTGATGAAGGAGGCTATACCAAGGATATGCAGATCGATTTTGATTATGAAACCCGCAATGCCGTGCTTAAAGATCATAAAAATGGCACGCAACAAGAATTTCCGATCCATAATGGGGTACAAGACCTTATTTCGGCCTCTTATTTTTTAAGAAGCAACTACAATCTGGAAGAATTTGTGGAAGGCCAGTCCATTGATCTGGACATGCTTTTTGATGATGATGGGATGTTCAAATTCCAGTTGAAATATTTAGGAAAAGAAATCTTAAAGACCAAGTTTGGCAAAGTGGAATGTCTTAAATTTAGACCGTTGGTTCAATCGGGCCGCGTTTTTAAGGAAAAGGAGAGTTTGACCCTATGGGTGTCCAACGATTTGAACAAAATTCCCATTCGCATAAAGGCAGATTTGGCAGTGGGATCTTTAAAAGCCGACCTTGAAGCCTACAATGGATTAAGGAACCAATTCAAAATTATCATGAACTAGCGCAGATCGGCATTGATGAAGCAGGATCCCAAAATTCAGTCCCAAATCAACAAACTTGAAGAAAAGTACAAAAACTCGGGTCAAGACCTGAGCTCTTATCTTGATGGTCTGCTTTACCAACGCTATCTCACTTATTGGGATTACATCCATCTGGACACCCTTCTGAGCCTTCAGGTGCCCAGGACCCATTTTCCGGATGAGGAAATCTTTATCATGTACCATCAGATCACCGAGCTTTATTTTAAGCTGATCCTGCACGAACAAAAGCAGATAGTGGAAGATCGCTCACAGGACCTTACTTTCTTCATTGAAAAGGTGAGAAGGATCAATAGTTATTTTAAGGCACTGATCTCCTCCTTCAGTATTATGATCAAAGGGATGGAGAGGGAACAATTTCTTCGGTACCGGATGGCCCTTTTGCCAGCTAGTGGGTTCCAGTCGGCCCAATACAGAATGATCGAAATCTATGCCACCCCATTGGAAAATATGTTGCATTTTACCGAGCGGAGCAACTTTTCCGGAGTGGACACGATTGAAGATCTTTTTGAACACGTATATTGGAAGAAAGGGGCTACCGATCTTAAAACCGGTGAAAAGACCTTGACCTTGAAACAGTTCGAGACAAGGTATACCCCACGGTTGTTGAGAATAGCCAACCAGGTGAAGAACAGTACAATATACCAAAAATACTTGCAACTTCCGGACGAGTCCAAAAACAATGAAGAGCTGATCGATTCATTAAAGCAATTGGATATGAATGCCAATGTAAATTGGCCTTTGATGCATATGGGATCTGCCTATAGGTATTTGGCAAAGGAAGGTAAGGATGTGGAGGCAACAGGGGGCACAAATTGGAAACAGTATTTGCCGCCCAGTTTTCAGAAAATAATATTTTTCCCAACTTTGTATTCAGAATATGAACTGGATACATGGGGAAAAGAGTGGGTAGATCATATTTTTAATCCAGAGAACAAGGAATACAAGGAATAAAAAATGCAAAAATTTATTGGGGCAATCTTGACACTGGTCGTCATATTGGTGTCATGCAATCAAACTAAGGAACCTGTTGAAGAAGTAGCAAAAGTGGAGGCCATTGAAAAACCTCCTGTTCTTCATTATGGGTTCAATCTGGATGAATTCAATGTGGTACACGACACCGTAAGGAATGGGGACAGTTTTGGCGAGCTTATGCTCAGAAATAAAGTGGATTACCCCAAAATTGCCGCCATTTCGGAAAATTACAGGGACACCTTTGATGTAAGAAAGATAAAGGTGGGCAAGCCCTACATTATTTTAAAGTCAAAGGATACTTCGGATGTGGCCAAAGTGTTCATCTACCAAAACGATAAGATCAACTACACCGTGGTCGATTTACGTGACAGTGCGGTGGCCTATAAGAGCAGAAAAAAAGTAAGATTGGTCGAGCGGGAGATAGGTGGAATTATAGATCATAGTTTATCCCTTTCCATTGATACTTTGGGAGTAGACTATAACCTAACCTTTGCGCTTTCCGATATTTATGCATGGACCATTGATTTTCTGCGCTTGGAAAAAGGGGACAAGTTCAAGGTGGTTTTCGATGAACGGTATATTAATGACAGCATTTATGCCGGCCTTGGTGCTGTAAAGGCAGCATATTTTGAACATAAGGGAAAAACCATATATGCTTTTCCATATATAGCGGATTCAACCAACCAAATCTTGGAATATTTTGATCAAGATGCCAATAATTTGAGAAGTACTTTTTTACGGGCGCCCGTAAAATTGCAATATCGATTGTCCTCTCGCTATAACCTCAAAAGAAAAATTGCCTATTATGGTTATAAGGTAAGACCCCACAAGGGAACAGATTTTGCCGCACCAATTGGAACGCCCATTGTGGCCACTGCAGATGGGACTGTTGAGGAGTCTACCCGAAGAGGCGGCAATGGAAAATATGTAAAGATCAAACACAATGGCACATACAGCACCCAGTATCTACACATGAAAGCCCAAAATGTTAAGAAGGGAGATTTTGTGCGCCAAGGAGATGTAATCGGTTGGATCGGAATGACGGGAAATACCGGAGGCCCACACGTTTGTTACCGTTTTTGGAAAAATGGCAGGCAGGTAGATCCATTTAAGGAAGAACTTCCCGCCGCGAAACCTATTGCCGATTCACTGCGAACGGATTACATGGCCCATATTGAACCGCTTAAATGGCAATTGGACTGTATTGAGTTAGTGGACCCGAACCCCGAACCTGAAGAAACGTTAATCACTTATAACCAGTAATGGCACTACCCACAATCAACCCTACTGACACAATTGCCTGGAATAAACTTCAGGCTCACTATCAAGAAACAAAGGACAAACACTTAAGGGAACTCTTCGAAACTGACACAAATCGGGGTGAGAAGTTCTCATTGGTTTGGAACGATTTTTTGGTAGATTATTCAAAGAACAGGATTACTGATAAAACCATTTCCCTTTTGTTGGATTTGGCCAGGGAAGTGGGACTGGAAAGTGCCATAAAAAACTATTTTGATGGGGAAGCCATCAACCAGACCGAAGGTAGGGCCGTTTTGCATACCGCTTTGAGGGCCGCTAAAGATGAAAAAATCTTTGTGGATGGAGAAAATATCGTGGATGAAGTGTATGCCGTTAGGGAAAAGATCAAAACCTTTTCGCAGGCCATAATTTCTGGGGAAAGGAAAGGATTCACTGGAAAGCCTTTCACCGATGTGGTTAATATTGGTATAGGGGGATCCGATTTGGGACCTGTGATGGTAACCGAAGCCTTAAAGTTTTACAAAAATCACCTGAAGACCCATTTTGTTAGCAATGTGGATGGGGACCATGTGCATGAAGTTTTGAAGGAACTGGACCCTGAGACCACACTTTTTGTGATCGTTTCCAAGACCTTCACTACCCAAGAAACGTTGAGCAATGCGCTTACCATTAAAAAATGGTTTTTAAAGAGTGCTTCGGAAAAAGACATTGCCCATCATTTTGCCGCGGTATCCACAAACCTTGAAAAAATAAGTGAATTTGGCATTGCCGATGAAAATGTATTCCCCATGTGGGATTGGGTAGGTGGTCGTTTTTCACTTTGGAGTGCCGTTGGCTTGACCATAGCCATTGCGGTAGGCCATGAACGTTTTGAAGAATTATTGGCTGGTGCCCATGAAATGGATGTGCATTTCAAGGAAACTCCATTTGATAAGAACATTCCTGTGATCTTGGCCTTGATCAGTGTTTGGTACAACAATTTTCATGGTGCCGAAACAGAGGCCATTATTCCCTACACTCAATATTTGAGCCGTTTTTCTGCCTATTTGCAACAAGGTATCATGGAAAGTAATGGTAAAAGTGTGGACAGGGCCGGTAACCGTGTGGGCCATCAAACCGGGACCATTATTTGGGGAGAACCGGGGACCAATTCCCAACATGCCTTTTTTCAGCTGATCCACCAAGGGACCAAACTTATACCAACGGACTTTATCGGTTATAAGGAATCCCTTCATGGGGATGTGGACCATCACAATAAATTAATGGCCAATTTCTTTGCCCAGACCGAAGCCTTGATGAACGGTAAAACTCCAGTTGAGGTCAAACAGGAATTGGAGGGACAAAAGCTTTCAGTTTCTGAATTGGAGGCCTTGCTACCTTTTAAAGTGTTTGAAGGAAACAAACCTACCAACACCTTATTGATACAAAAACTCACCCCAAAAAGTCTGGGTGCCCTTATAGCCCTATATGAGCACAAAATTTTTGTGCAGGGTATTGTTTGGAACATCTTCAGTTATGATCAATGGGGGGTTGAATTAGGGAAGCAATTGGCAAAAAATATTCTTCTCGATATTGAAAATTCAGAAATCGGCAAACACGACACTTCAACGTTGCAGCTATTGCAAAATTTTAAAAGGTAATTTGATGGGTTTTTATTAATGTTCAAAAACCCTAAACAATTGTTTGTCAGCTAACATTGTTTGTTAATTTTGTGTTAAGTATCTTAGCCTTATTTAACTTTGGCTTAATCGCAGTGTGTCAAAAATGGATCACATTTGCAGCGCTAATTAAACACTTAAACACTGAATTAAATGAAAAGAATCTACTTGGCTTTTGCGGCTATTTTTATGTCCGCAATGGCATTTTCACAAGGAACCATTTCTGGTACCGTCGTGGACGGCGATTTAGGCGGCCCGCTACCAGGAGCAACTGTAATGGTTAAGGGAACCAGCACAGGTACATCTACAGATTTTGATGGAAATTTTACTTTGGAGGTTGGCCAGAGCTCAGGAACTTTGGTTATTTCTTACATTGGGTTTGTATCTAAAAGTATTCCATTCACAACTACAGGTAGCTTAGGAGAAATTTCTTTGATGCCCGATGCAGAAGAATTAGGTGAGGTTGTAGTTGTAGGTACAGGTATCATTGACTTAGCTACAGATAGAAAGACACCTATAGCCGTTTCATCGGTTCCAGTAAAGATTATTCAGGAAAAAATAGGCACCCAGGATGTTACCATGACCTTGGTGAACACACCTTCTGTATATGTTTCAGGTCAAGCAGGCGGTTTTGGTGATACCAACATGAGGGTAAGGGGTTTCGAGCAGGATAACACGGCGTTCCTTTTGAACGGTCAGCCAATCAACGGAATGGAAGATGGGTTGATGTACTGGTCAAATTGGTCCGGTATCAACGATATCGCTTCTGGTATCCAGATTCAAAGGGGTCTAGGTTCTTCCAAATTGGCTATTTCTTCCGTGGGTGGTACCGTTAACTTTGTGACCAAGGCCACTGAAATGAACGAAGGCGGTTTTGGATACGCAACGGTTGCCAACAACAACTATATCAAGACATCTGCCGGGTACAATACTGGTATCTCCGATAAAGGTTGGGGTATGAGTGTTATGCTTTCCCACTGGCAAGGTGATGGTTACAACGAAGGTAACTTTGGTGAGGGACAGACCTATTTTATCTCTGTAGGTTACCGACCAAATGATAACCATGGTTTCAACTTTTTGATCACTGGTGCGCCACAGTTCCATGATCAAAACTTTACCAAATCCATTTCTTCATATTTGGAATATGGAAGAAGGTACAACAACAACTGGGGTACCTATCAGGGTCAATATATGACTGAAAGAAGGAATTTTTATCACAAGCCAGTTGCCAATTTAAACTGGGACTGGAACATTAATGAAACTACAAACCTTTCTACTGTACTTTATGCCTCTTGGGGTAACGGTGGTGGAACAGGAAACTTGGGTAACAGAATCAGAACATCTGAAGGACGTATCGATTATGATGCCATTTATGCCCAGAATGCCGCAGTAACGGATGGTGATGCCGTAAACTTTGGTTCTGAGCCTTCTTATATTACCCGTTCTTCCATGAACCTTCATAACTGGTACGGGTTGATTTCTAACCTTGAGAAGCAACTTGGAGATAATTTAACTTGGAATGTTGGTTTTGATTTAAGGACCTATTATGGTAAACACTTTAGGGTAGTTTCTGATTTCCATGGTTTGAATTCTTGGACGGATAATATTCGATTAAGAGATCAAAACAATAACCATCAAACCTATGGAACATTTGGAACCTATAAGTTTGTTACGGCTACTGAAACTTTTAAGCCTTCTGCATGGGAAGCGGCCTTCAACTCTTATCCTGAGGATCAAAAAATTGGATATAGCAATGACGAGCGTATTTCTTATGGTGGTTTGTTCACTCAATTGGAGTATGCTACGGATACGTTCTCCACGTTCTTCCAAGGATCGGTAAGCAATCAGTATCACCAAAGATTCGATCATTACCAATATGCGGATCAATCTTTGATAGATGGAACCTCTCCTCAGTGGACAGGTGTACCATTGCCAGCAGGTATTGAGCCCGGCGTTGATTCTGAAAAAGTGAACAATTTTGGTTATAATGCTAAAGGTGGTTTCAGTTATAACCCAACGTCACAGCATAGTTTTTATGGAAATGTAGGTTATTACAACCGTCAACCATACCATGATAATATTTACTTGAACTTTACTAACCAAGTGAACCCATTGACCGAAAACGAAAAGATTTTCGGATTGGAAGCTGGTTACGGGTTCTCAAGCACCCTGTTCTCCGCAAATGTTAACTTGTACAGAACCTCATGGAAAGATAGGGTGGCTTCAAGTTCCACTGTACAGAACGATGTGATTACTTACACCTCTAACTTCGGTACTGAGCAATTGCACACAGGTGTGGAACTAGATTTTAAATTTAGACCTGTTAGCGGATTGTCCATCAATGGTTTTGCTTCTATCGGAGACTGGGTGTATAAAGGGAATGCGGTTACTCAAATTACCGATGAGAACAGAAACGTGATTAGCACTGAAACCATTGATTATGATGGCGGAAAAGTAGGTGGTGCTGCTCAGACCTCTGGTGGTTTGGGACTTGCCTATAGAATCAACAAAAACTTCGCTGTGGATTCTGATTGGAGATATTACACTGATCTTTATTCTGATGTTGGGGCTATCAAGGAAAACTTGGAATTACCCTCTTTCAGCTTGTTGGATGCAGGTGCCACGTTTACTGTGCCCTTGGGTATGAACAAAACTAAGCAGTTGAAGATAAGAGCCAACGTGAACAACGTTTTGAACCACATTTATATCTCTGAACTTACCACTGCAAACTTTGTTGAGGCAGGGGATGAGACTTACAAAGGAATCAATGTTTCCAACCAAGGTTATTTTGGATTGGGCAGGACATGGAACGTGACCTTGCGTTACGATTTCTAATCCAAGCCTGAACAAATAATGAAAACCCTGCCCACCGGCAGGGTTTTTTTATGCTTAAAATCCGTACTTTTAAAACCACAAACTATACCACATGGAAATTATAAAGAACCTACACTCCTATTTAGCCTATGTTGTTTTGGCCGTCTTGATCGTGGCCGTAATCAATGCTCTTTTGGGCTGGTTGGGCAAAAAAGACTTCACCATGCACAAAGATCTTCGCATTAGCCTTTTTGCCTTGATTTTGAGCCATATTCAGTTATTGGTGGGGTTGGTCCTCTATTTTATCTCTGCCAACGGTTTAAAGGCCATTCAGGCATTGGGAATGAGTGGTTTAAATG
>Ga0114901_1000723_pt1 | contig 20786 bp, 18 predicted proteins | sample MalvireepMed_s16_FD_89686 | JGI IMG/M metagenome (GOLD analysis project Ga0114901, IMG submission 89686) | Marine viral communities from the Global Malaspina Expedition - Malaspina viral metaG DeepMed_s16 | ecosystem: Environmental > Aquatic > Marine > Oceanic | place: Mediterranean Sea... | reverse complement strand
GCCGCAGCAGCCGCAGCAAAAGACGCAGCAGCAAAAGGCGCAGAGATTCCTCCCGCTAAGCAGCAGGCAGCGCAGGAAATGGCCAAGAATATGGGCTTTACTATAGGTGGAGGAGGCCCCAAGGAAACTTTGCAGCTCACAGACACCCCTCTAGCTGCTGCTGATAAGATTATTGATTTCCTAAAAAGCGCTTGCTTGAACGTGGCAACGTCTTGTGGCTCCAGAGGTATAGAAAAGCCCGGCTTTGAGGCGGGCGTAGATGCAGAAGGCCAACCAATTTCTGTTCCAAAACCAGAGAAAAAAGGGGTAAAATCGGCGTTGGCCAAGATGAAGGAGAAGGTGAAGGCCGTAGTCAGGGCTCCGTGGAATATGGCGACAAAAGCCCATGACGTGACGACCGCCCCGATAAAGAAAGTTGCCAAGAGTAGCGTTGTACAAACCCCTCTTAAAGGTGCGAAGAACATTGCCAAGACAACGTTTGGCAGTAGCGTGGTGCAAGCGCCTCTTGATATAGCTAAAACGGCTGCAAAAGGCCCTCTTGGTTCTCCCTACAGAGGGGCGAAACAGACGGTTCAGGGGTGGAAGAATATAGCCACAGACCCATTAGGAAGCGCCAAGAAAGTTGCAGAGAAACAAGTGAAAGGTCATATGACGGCTGGCAAGAGAGTTATAGACACGGTCAAAGACCCGCTAGGAACGGCCAAAAAAGGCATCGACAAATCGAAAAAGGATATGGGCAATTTCTGGGCCCGTGTCAAAAAGGGGCACAAAAGTGTAATGGAGCTGCCCAAAAAGATGATGGAAGATCCCGTTAAGGGAGCGAAGAATTTGACAAAAGGGATCAAGGGCCCTAGGGAGAACATTTCGGGGAAATACGCCAAGCAGAATGTCCTCCAGCTGAACAAAAACCTCAAAGAGCTTGGTTTTTCTGTTAACAAGATAACAGGCGGCATAAAAGAGATGTTCAAAGACCCCATTGAGACAGCTAAAAGTGTGGGACAGAAAGCGGTAGAGACTTATGAGAAGCCTCCAACAACCAGTGAAATGGTTAAGGGTGGGGCAGAAAAATACCTTAGCGTTGATCCCACGGTGGCCGCACTGGACTTCATTACTAAGCAGCTTGATTTCAGGGATATCGCGCAAGATCTCACGGGGGGTGCAGGGACTACCTTGGACAAGTACATGGGACCGGCTGGGGATACAGGAGGTGAAGGTCAGCAAGGAGCGGTTGGAGGAATGGGAGATCTTCAAAATGTAATTCCTTCATTTGACACCCTTTCTACTGCTCTTGCAAACTTCAGTACGCTGGGCCCAATCCTTGGCGATGAAACCGTCAACAAATTAATAGAATTTAAAGACAGTTTCATGTCTGGGCCAGTTCAGGCTTTTACTGATCAGGTTAGCAAGTTGTCTCAAGTGCTCGCTACAACTATTCAACTACAGCTACTTCCTTCTGAAAAACCACTTCATGTCAAGGTCGAAATCGGCAACATGAATACTATAATGAATAAGTTACAGGGAATCGTTTCGAAGGAGATATTCCAGAGTACCATTGATAAGCTTCAGGAGCAAATAAATGCAATTCAAAGCCCAATGGATACTAAAGAATAAGATAAAAGGAAATAACAATGACTATAACCGGCGTTGAAATGTTTTATGGAGATTATGAGCTTAAACCAGCTCCCCTTATTACTGTAGGGAGGGAGATCTTTAAGAATCATGATGGCACCGTCCTAGGAGGAGGCTATAGGGTTGGTCTTGAGGGTTCTTTGCTTCCAAGCATGATAGAGGGAACCGGACTAACTGCTGCCGAACAAGCTGCAATATCTCGCACGTTTATCAATATTTCAGGACATCAATTTGATGGCTATGACAATGCGCTGACCGTGTTTAGGGCCAAAAATGATTTTCTGTACGCTTTCAATGTCGATAGACGGCTCTTTCGCACTCGCTTTTTAGGAGATGGGGCGTTGTGTAGCGGCTATCCTATCTATGGAGCTCCGCGTGTAGTTTCTGTAGAATTTAGCAGTGAAGATCAGTGGACAAAGAAACTAAATTATACGGTAGAACTTTTCTTTAATAATAGCATGTCTACGGGAACGGGAGGGGCTGCCTCTCTAGCAGATATCACAGGAGCACAGGTCGGCGCATTTGATTATATTGCCGGAGACCTTCAGAGTTACAGCAGGGAGTATAGCGTTGAGGTTATGGCCAAGGGAGCCCAAATTGGCTCTGGCTATATGCCAACATTCTTTCAAATTAGTGCTAACACTTCAGCACAAACTCTAGAGGGGACCGGCGCTTCCTATCTCGGTACTCGCCCTACCTTATCCCATATCGCTGGCATAGGTGGCTACATTTCCTCTGCACCGACCATAAAGCTTACTGGGCTCGGAAGCCTTTCAGAAGTAATGTCCGGATTCCTTGGCTCAACAGCATTCGACGGGATAAAAGGAGTTCATACAGCTAGTACGTATAACTATAATAAAGCGGAGGGAAATTATAATTATAATGATACTTTTGTTGTCTACGGGATTAGCGGAGACCTGAGAGCTAGCGGATTCAATCTTCCTGATTATCCTGTAATGGACAATCCTGAGTTGTCTACTGAGGGAGCTCTTGAAAACGCAATCGTAACGGTAACGCTTCAGGGAGAACTTAAAGGCTTTTCTCCTTACTATGGAGATATTGAAACTGGTTCCGTGGGATACACACCTAGCTACAGTGGCTACCAAAGCGGTACAGGGATTGGGCCTCATGGCTCAGGAATGGTTCTATCGGAAGCTCTTGCTAACGCACAAAGATATCTAGATGAAGCCGCTTATTATGGGAGCTCTGGGGGAAGACATGTAAGTGGCACTGGCTTGTTTTACGATAGGGCTTGCAATGCTTATAGTGGCCTGAACTTCCCTTCAGTTGGGGTACTGAACTTACAACCAGAACCAATTTCCCAAAGTATTAGCTATAATATAAGAGAGGCTACAATTGGATATAGCTTTACCTATAACAATCGCCCTCAAAATTGCTACTCTGGAGCATTGCATGAAACCATTAGCATTAATAGAAGCAACCCTTCTGAAGTGCATTCCTCCCTTGTCGTATTGGGGCGGGCTAAGGGACCCATATTGCAGGATATAGGAACAGTAACGGCCTCCAATACAGAAGTAAGCATTGAGGCGGTTATTGTTCCTGTGACAGGCAACCTTTGCACAGGAAATATTCTTGTCGGATCTGCTGATGTGAGAAACTTCTATTCTGGATTGTTTGATGAAGTAGAGGTGAACATTAGTGGTGAGTACGGATCATTCTTTACGACATCATATTCTGAAAATTACGACCCCAAGACAGGAAGATACACAGCTAGTAAAGGTTGGACTCATACATTGTGTTAGGAATTTGGAGATAATCAATAATGGCAAAAACTTGTGACAATTTGCCGATAAACACTGTGGGACCCTTTGAACAGACATTATTCTTAGGATGTTCTATTCAGTCTATTAGTAGTTCCTTGGGCTGGAATGAACAACAGTCCACACTTACGGTAACGCTCGTAGAAGATACCTGTCCTTCGCTGCCTGATAAGCCCAAGGTTTATTATCCAAAGCCGGGTTTAAAATATTCTTGGCATGATGCAGATCCCGGATTTACATCTCCCACCATTGGTGCTCCCGTTTATTTTAGGATTGGATCAGATCCTGCTTGGCCTGTTGAAGAAAATGATCTGGCTCAAGGAGAAGGCTTTGAGATCGCAGGAATCATTCAGTCTTGGACAAAAGACTACAGTCCCAACGGCAATCCTACCTACAGCGTCCAGATAGTTGACCCACGTCTTTTATTGCAAAATTTAGAGATTATAATCAGCGACTATGCAGGTGGAGTTTATGGAGGAAGCGGTCCCGGCATATATAATCTTATCAACGCATATGGATGGCTGGAATATACCACCAAGAAGAACACAGACAACGAAGGATGCCCCCAAAAACAAGTTAAGGGAGCAAACTTTGGCTCTCCTGCCGGAGGATTTGGGAACTCTATGAACAACAATAATGGCACTCCTTGGCATGAACTAAGAAGCGCCATGCAATACCTACTTTCTGGAGCAACAGATCAGAGAATCAACTCCAATGTGGAAGAGAACAAGTTCTCCCCATTTGGCTATGCTAAGTTTAGAGGAGCACGTCCTCAATCCATAAATAATGGAGGAGACTTTGTTGACACAAACGCATCATCTAACCCAAAAGATCGTCATGGCTACCAAGGCTTTGGCATTATAGGAAAAAATGAGCACGGTGGTTATGACGATGTAAACTGGTCGCTGCTTAACGATGATGATGGTAATGGAACCAATAGGAACGCACATGGCCTTCCCTACATTGCTGACTATATTATAGACATTAGGGAAATTCCATTTACTCCTAGGTGGTATAGACTTGCTGGCCCTAGTATGAATATGCTTGATATGATAAGTCAAATATGTTCAGAAGCTGGGAGTGACTATTACGTTGAGCTTATTATTACAAAAAGTGGAAAAAAAATCATAAAAGTTAGGAGTGTCAAGAGGGCGGTTCAGCCGCAGGTTGGAGGAATTTATGGAATTGAACAATTTATAACAGACACAGATAATGTAACATCAAAAAATATTAGCCGAGAGCTTAGAAACGAACCTACGTCTGTTTTTATATACGGAGGTTATGTTCAGACAGTTTATCAACAGACTAACCAATTGGGAGTCCAGCAATACTGGGGAAAAGATGCAGAAGGAGTTCATCAAAGAAATTGTCGAATTGGAGCATGTACATTTGGAGGGATGCCGTCTTACGACACTAGAGAAAATGGCGACTGGGCTGTTGAGTTAGACGTTAGACCTCTAAACTTAAATCTATCAACCCCTCTTCCGGCCAATAAATATTGGATGAGTGAGACAGAGCTTCGGATGGCTTTGGGCGATTTTGATGCTTGGTATAATTATGTTTTAATATATGATAACTTTGTTGGAACCCCAATAGGACAAGCAATCAGGGCCACTCATTCTGCACAGCAGAACATGCATTTCCCATCTGGACTCCTTACCGCAGGCATGAGCCAAGAAGCCCTTGCAAATCTTTGGGAAAATCTTATGGTGGGAGGCTTCACCATTCAGTTTGCTGCACAAGATCCTACATCCACAGATGACACAGATCTTAAGAAAATATATGGCTTTATTCAAAACTGGGCGGATACATTTTATGGAAAACAGTTTCTAGTTCAACTTCCTTTTGTATGCTACACTACCGAACCGGACTCCATGCAAGTTATGTTTTCCGACACACCCACCAACGACGGAGGTTATCCAGCAGAAGGAACAACTACTGTTTTGGATTTAGCTTGGCAGGATGGTGCTACTCCGGAGCCTCTTGATTTCTTTGCAGATGAATCACATAAACTTCTTCCATTCGCTCGCTATCACAAGGATCACACTGGTGCCTTCCCGCGTGAAGGAGACTACATTGTTGCAAATAATTCGATGTATGTTAAGGGTAGCGTTGAAGAGAAACCAATAGCATATACTTCACCGTTTGGAACATTTGCAACCGCCTTATTTAAGGTTGATAACGCGATAGAGGTAAGCGGATCGAACATAAAAAATATGGATACGAATTTTGAAGGTATGATTCGTATTGCTATGGGTGCCCAGTGGCCCACGGCTGCCATGCTGGACAAGGTGGAGTTTGGCATTCAGTTTCAACCAGATGGGGGCGGCAGAGCAGATGTAGGCTCATTTAGCTGTGCTCCCAGACGAAGACAGCCCAATCAGGTTGCGGTTCCAATGAAAAGCAATACCACAAGATATGGGCCTCTCAGTTGGGCTGGACCTCCGGGACCGGTAACGTTTTTGGATTCAGACGGTCTTGTTCCTTGGGAATATGGAGGCTATGGAAGCGCGTCTCCTATAGATAAGATGTGGGGAGCAATGACTGAGCAAGCCAGAGACGCCTTAAGCTTTATGCAAGTTGGTGAAAGGGGCTCTATTAATTTCCCCGGCTATCCAGTTCGACGCTTAGGAGCAGAGCTTCGGTCGGCAGAAGGAATGATGGATACTTTAATGGTGGAAAACGAGGACTTCAGTCTTCTTCAGGGAGGAGCTCAGACTTTTACCCTCAAGCTAATTAAGACAGTCGGATGGAACAGTGCCTTCGGTCCAAATATTACAAATATATCTATCAATATAGGGACAGACGGATTTACTACGAATTACACACTAAGCACCTTTTCTCCATCGTTTGGTAGATTTGCAAAATATAATGCTAACAAGTTAAAACAAACCGGCAAACAGCGTACGCTGCTAATGAGAATGCAGCGTGACCAAAATAAGCTTCGTCGATCTTTGGTTGCTGCTCAGGGACGTTCTGCTGCCCAAATGAAAAACCTTAAGGGGAGAAGCCCCACCAAGCAAGCTGGAGATGGTTCTTCGTCTGTGGTTGCAGGAACCAATACTGCCATAGCTAGTGATGGTGCAGGAGGTCAATATTCTGCCCCTAATTCTGCTTCCATGACCCCACGGACGCTCATGTTTGGAAATCCAAAAGTTTGGCCAAATCAAGCCTTTATGAGTCAGGATGGCCTTACTAGGCCAATTTCTAATGACGGGAGCAATACCAATCTTCCTAGATATACACAAAAGGCAACTGGTACGAACCCAAAAGATACGTGTCTACAAATTCCCCATACTAGAAGAGAAAGTAACCCTCCCTATAACGGAGCCAAAAGCTATACCCGCGCTATCATTGATATAGATTATCTAGACCCTTGGGCCGGTCCCTCCAAGGCAAAACATGATGCAAACTCATCTTCTGCAACCAACTACGCTGATATAGGGATTTTGTCTCACGGAGCTACCGCTGTTGTTGCGGCTAATATGTATGAATATGTGGCTGAGGGAAATAGTTATCCGAGCTCCGTGCGGGGAATTGCTCATAAGGGACCTTTTCTATTGCACGGATGGGGATATGATATAGATGGGAAGCCAATTCCAAATGAGGCAGACAGTGAGTCGTCGGCTTCCGGCGGAGATTTTGTAGATGCGAATCTAAAGGATAGGTTCTTAAGCCATTACCTGAGAAAGCCTCACACTTGGCCTGTGGGACCCGTTGATTTAAGATGGGATAGAAAAAGGGCAGTTTGGACAGTTCCTTCAGAGTTTAAAATAATCAAGGCAACCGCTGCTCAAGAAATACTGCCCGGAGCGACCCGAACTGATTGCACGACTACTCGTGCTGGGGTGGGGGCCCAGATGGGCACTTCGTCAAACCCCGTTTATGATGGGGAAGGCAACCTTATAGGCACTACAGGAAATATACAAGTCTCAAATCCAGATTTTAATGGAGCAATAGGATCAGGGACATCCTTCTATGCTATTTATGATAGCATCGCTTGTACCTATTATCCCATCATGGGAGGAGGTGGGGGCGCTACTGCGAGCGATAGTGGCTATTGCGATTATACTGGTAATTACGATAGCGGGGACTATGGACCAAAGTACGGCTCGTGCTCTGATTGGTCGTGTCTTGCCTTTGGCCAAGGCTTGCAGATTGCGGAAGGTTCCGTTACGGGAGAAGAAGCTGTAATAAATGCTGCTCATTATATTAGCTCTACTGGAACCACACTAGATGACACCGAGTCCTATGATAAGGTCTTTTTCGACCATCTTAGTTTCGGCAGTGGAATGGGAGTAAAGAAGATAACACAGGAAGCTGGCGAATCGAAAGACTTCTGCAAGTATGAGATTTGGTCATCTGGAGCAGGCGGCGGCGTAACTGACCTTTTGAACTTTAGAATACAGTCTGGGTGTGACGGACCCTATATATCCAGAATAACCGGCGTCACTCTTGGATGCGGACTTAGCGGTGAACCATTCAAGTTTGAGACTGGCTCAGATGGCTTGGTGACTGGTGTGGGTGCGATGCAGCTTCACCTTAATCCGCTAGCATGTCCCGGAGGCGTTACAGACGTGAGGTATGTAGATGATATTTGTTGTAGCGGTGCCGGTTTTGAAATAATTTATAAACATCTAAGGTTTACTGAATGTGGTTTATTCACGGGGACAACAGGAGATGAGGAGTGCTCATCAGCATAGAGAGAGGGTAACAAATGACACATGAAGGAAAATCAATTCCGGTAGGGGTACAAACTGACAATACCTGCTGTGTAACTTGCCGGAAATGTCCGCCGTGCCTTAATGCATATGAGCTTCTAATTGACGGTAGGTGCTGCAATGATGCAGAAGAGCCACAACACACAGGCCTTTGCGTAACAAGCTGCTGCGCTTGTCCTCCTCTTGGTAGCGTATGCGCAACCCTAAACACAGGAGGAATTTGCCCTAGCGTCGATGGAATGGAAATTACCCTTACGCAGTCCGCAGGAGTAGCAATCTGTAGTGGGCGGAACCCAAGGACTAGGGGTGGCTCTGTGCTGTGCTATCCGGATTCCGACCCTGCACTCATTGGAACTCTTAAAACAGGAATACAGGAACAAAACAATAACTATGAGAAATGGGGCTTCTCAGGACTTATATGTGATGGGCTGACTGTCCCCGGATGTGGCGAAACAACAGCAGGAGAATTTGTGAGAATTTCTTTATGTTGTTGTGATATTTGTAACGAAAGCAGTACCGTCCCTACTACCGGAGCCGATGACAACACATGTAGTTATCGTCTAACTTTTGAGTGGGAGGAACATGAAGTAGATGGAGTAGATCAGCTTTGCACATGTCCGGACGGAGGGTCCGCGCATCTCGTTCCTACTTGTGAATCTGAGTTGCAGTGTTTCAACTTGGAGGCTGACCTTACGCATGAGGCCGGAACCTGTGGCACCGGCACCGTAGAGGGCGGAGGACAAGGCGACTTTTTGCTTCGATATGAACTGGCTAGTAGAGACGGTGGGATGGGCTGGTGGAATTGTGATTGTTGTCAGAATGGAGATGGCGCATCCGATAACGATGTGGTGATTACCGTTACTATTACAGCCGGAGAGTGTTAAGGAAACCTACAGTTTGCTTACCTGAAGGAAAGATATTTAATGTGGCTTACCGGGGAGAGAGAAGTGTCCTAAGCCCAAAGGAGAATTTTTAAGCATGAATCAAGAAGAACACACGAATAGAAGCTACTTCTTGGAAAATGGACTGCCCGAATGCCAATGTGAGTCGGCAGGTTACTGTCCTATTTTCAAGGAAACTTTTGGAAATAATCTGCACTCTCATTGCCAAAAAAGTCAATCCTTCCGCGACAATTATATAAAAATAATAAAAGACAAAGAAAACGATCCTGACCGTAAAGCTCGAATGGAGGAAAGAAGCCTGCGAAATAAGGAGGCTAGAACGTTCGATGAGGCCGTTGAAGAGCTAAAGGAAGAGGGAGTTTCCCTAAAGGAAATTAGGGATTCTACTTCCGAGGGGCTTGGGGACACCGTAGAAAATGTTTTATCCAAATTTGGAATAACCAAAAAGCTATTAGAGAATGTTGCGGGGATAAAAGGTTGTCGGTGTGAGGAGCGAAAAGAATGGCTTAATAAGATTTTTCCTTACAGCAAAAAAACCTAACCAACAAAGCTGTCCCAATAGTTTCGCTGCTCCTCGGTATAATAATTGCCGTACTTGTCCTTTCCCTTTAGGTCCTTTACTTCTCTCCAGACTTCTTCCCACCCCTCTTCACTGTTGCCTCTTACTCTTGCGGCCTTGTCATCAATATACAAAACTCCTGCTGGCTTTCCCATAAAGGCGTGGTGATATTTTACACCATACTTTTCAAGCCAGTCCAGCCACTCCTTGTATCCACGAGCATACTGCATATGAATGTTTCCGTTTTCTCGATCACCATATCTTGCGGTATATAAAACTATTTCGTATCCAGCATCATGCAATTTGTTAACTTGGTCTATACCATACTGTAGGGGCTTTGCATTCTCGTAATCTCCGCTGTTTGTCTTGTCGGCTATAACGCCGTCACAGTCCACTACTAATCTTTTGAGGGATTCTTCCATAATTTTCTCCGATTAATTAAGAGCCTTTTGAAACAGCACTTGGCTTATAAATAAACCAGCCACCTGACGGCAGGTATCCTCTATTTTTTTCAGCATGGGTTTTTTCGTTTATTCTTTGCTCTTTCTGCTTATCCGACAGTTGTTCCCATCTGATTTTGGGGTAGATTTGACCACCCTTTTTTGTTCTTCCAAAAACAACCTTAGCCCTACATTCTTGACAAACTACTTCAAGCCAGTCGTTTTCAGAGCTATCAAATCTGCAAACAAATTTTACATTGGGTGAGCCGCACTGACCGCAAGATTCATGCTGAAAAACTTCTTGCACCCTTGCGGTTTGTTTGAAAAGATCCTCTTCCGTTTCTGCGTCTACCTCAAACCACAGATCGTTTGAAGCCTTAATTCTTGCTTTCATTTCTTTTTACCTTTCGAATCAAAATCTTTACGCCACTTAGGATCATACCCGACGAGTTCGTCCTTAATGGAGTCTGTATTGCGTTGGTATTCAGAAAGAGAGGACAGGAGCATTCTCCCCTGTAGGTTACTTACTGATTTTATAGAATCCACACCAGCGCAAATCTCTTTCACAAAGCTAACCAAGTTCATATTTATTCTCTTACACATCTGATTAATGGCAAGAATCTGTTGATCTGTAATGTCTTCTTCGGATGCCATAACATCGTCCTCTGCCGCATTATTCATTTCTTCCGCAGTAACCACCCTAAGCTTCAATGCTCTGCGAAGAGCCTTGCCTTCGGCTCGCGTATCGGCAGTTGCTACCAAGTGATCGTTGAACGGAAATGGCACCTTGTCATATCTTACATCAACACATCCATCTACCGTAATTATAGTGTCAGTTTCATATTTTCGTATCTTTACGGTATGCTTTATTGTACATCGCCGTCCCCCCGCAGAAGGAAGCTCTAAGATGTCACTGCGTGATTCTAGAATTTCTCCATAAATTTTTTCTGTGACACGCCTAAGACCGTCAACCGTAGGGTTGCCATCTCTAAGCTCTGTATCATGCAGATTGTCCAGAAAATATTCGCTCCATTCGGGGTCAGCGTCTGTATATACAGTCTTCTCTTCTGTTACGTTTTCTTCTTTCAGCCCCTCGTCTTCAGTAATAGTAGCAACCATGTCTTCGAATTCATTAATAGCTTTGTCTATTTTAGCATTCATAGTTCTATATACCTCTTATTTTCCTTTGGAAATTCCTTACTGATTTGATCTAAAATATCAAGTAAATCTGCTAAAACTTTTCTTAAATATCTTTGGGAAATCCTTTTTGTCTGGCGAATCCTGATCAAAACAAGTCCCTGTCCTAAAATCAGACCTGTCTTTTCCAAGTCGGTTTGTTGATTTTTTATTAGATTTTTCTCTCCCCAAACGGGGGAAAAATGGGAGGGTCCATCGACTTCTATAACTGTCCGTAAGTCCTCTACGAAAAGATCTGTTTCTAATCTTTGGTTTTTTAGCCAGTGTTCCTTATGAAATTGTACCCTATAGTTTCTTTTCGTGAGGGACTGAAGTAAAAATCTTTCCAGCTTTGAGCCGTTTTTTGATGCTTCCCTAATGGCATCACTACCTTTTCTGATTATTTCTTGTTTCTCCTTTTCTGTCTTTTTATTCCAAGATCTTTTACCTATATCAGATCTTTTAGAGCGTTCTTCTTTGCTGAGGTTGTCCCATACTAAACCCTGACACTCGCTGATTTTTAACTTGGTGTCCTCCGTGAGGGCCTTTCCTTCGGTTGGATGCAAGGAACGCCCGGATTTAAGAGCTTCTTTTTGGGCTGTACTTTTTGTGCGAGACTGAATGCCAAGCCTTTTGGCTTCTCTTCTAATTTTATTGGGATAAGTTCCTAAAGCGTTAGCTATTTGAATCCAACTCATTTTTTCATTACTATAAGCTTCTTTTAATAAAAAGAGCTTTTCGCTGTCCTGAAGGTTCCAATAGTCTTTAAATTTATTTTTTATATTCATCATAAAGCTCACTAAAGTTCCAATCTTCTATAATATGGGTTGGTTTTTTAAAAAGATTAGATATTATTTTATAGTCACGATCATTTGATACGACTAGATCCATCCCTTTATTTAAATATATTTTTTTAAGACTATCATAAACTAATACAGGGGCTTTCATCCACTCCATAGAAGTTATGTAAAAAAACTTTCTGCGAGGACTTACCAAATGGATGGCAAATAATGCTGTTTTTATGTCAGTAGCCACTAAGATTCCCGTAAAACTATAAGCTCGCAAAGGCTGGAGCTGAGGTATTTGTTTGGTGTCGTGAGTCAATACGCTAGAACTAAAAACACAGTAACCTATTCCTTCATTTTCCAATGCAGATATTTTTGTCAGTTGTTTTTGCGAGGGGATAGAAGTCAATATGCCTAGCATGTTAATTCCCTTTTCTTTTCCATGAGTATGTTTCTTTGTTCTATTAGATTAAAAAATAATAGTATATCGCTAACTAATTCAAAGTATGTTTTGTTTTTTATCAACAGCTTTATTTTTTCAGAGCTTTTTTCCCCTTCTTCAATTGCTTCGTCAACGGCAGACTTGAGTTCTTCGATATTGCTAAAGCTCCGGAAGCACCCCTTGGAAATGCTAACACATTCTTTTCCTAGCCATGCCGCATCATACCAAGAACTACCATCCAGATCAACATAGACCAAGGTAGAGGCAATCGCTTGAGCCTGAACATTTTTGTCTATCTGTCCAAGATAGTGAGGGAAGCTAACCTTTTTCTTTCCAAAGATTTTTATATTATAGTTCTCACAAAGAAAACTAAGTGCCTCGTTTGCATTGTCCTCGTCGCTGATATAGTCTGTTATGCAGAGAAGGTCTGTCTGTAAGTCTTTGTCAAAAGGAGGGCATCCGATATCGCCAATCATGGCTCCTCCTTCAAATGGTATGGAGGGAACCCTCTGTAAGCTGTGGTCAGAAATGCTTAAATGGGGCTCAGTAATAGCGTGTTTGACTTCTGAATTTGGCTCCATAGGTCTACCTATAGAAATCATTTTAGTATGAGGATATCTGGAGGAAGCTATTTTCATTTCTGGAGTAGCGAACTTTGCCGAATCAGCGATCACAAAATCTGGCTGAGTTTCATCAAACATATCCATAGTAGGCTTGGTGTTTGAAATCCACATGATTATTTCCATTTCTGGAATCCAAAAAAGAGAGGAAGCTATGCCCTCTCCAACCCTTTTGCAATCAATATCAATTAATACTTTCATAATATTTGCCTAGCCTTTTGTATATCTTTGGACGTGTCAACATCAACAATTTTAATGTCTTTAATATAATCACATTTAAAGCGACCACCCTTCTCGATTACCTTATTTATAATTTCAAAACCGAACAACCTATTGTTATTTCTATTCCAAACAATTTCTTTAAGGTAGGCGAGCTCTTTTCCCTGAAAGTAAGCTATTTGCGACCACTTATGGGGAAGATCATACATCAGGTGTTCAAGGTTTCCTTTCTCATTAATAATACATCCCACCTCCTCCTCTCCTATAAAGTCTCCTAAAGCAAAAATAGCGGAAGTGTTGTACTTCAGAATCTCTAAGGCCCTTTCATTGAAAACTAGGTCTCCGTGAATTATTAAAACCCTTTCCATTCGGTCGATGGCCCTGAGAGCAATACCAACGCTTCTGGCTACATTTGTGTCCTCATAGTGTTCGTTTTCTACCTTAACAAAGTTAGAAGGAGATTCATTCATTAGTTTGTCTGCCTCAAAGCCGCACACAAGAACAATTGTGTGATCATCAAAAGAATTTTGTATGTTTTTAATTTGATTTTGTAATATATTTGTGTTTTCTGTAATCTTTATTAGAGGCTTTGGGCCACGAGACTTCATTCGCCTACCAAGACCAGCCGCCGGAATGATGATTCCTATCTCTCCATTCTCCTCCGAAGGCTTTATTTTTTTAATATACTTAGTGCTCATATGTAAACATTTCTTCCGTGGATTTTTTGGCTTCTAGGTTCTGTTCTTTAATAAGGGATAGCATGTCGGGCAAGCTATTAATGGGCTCTTTTATCTTCAGGATTCTCTTGTTAATAAAATAAGGGCATGTTTGTTTAAACAGAGGGGGGAATATTATAAATGCAATACTTTGCGGTTTTTCATTGAAGGTATTTACAATTCTTTCTATTGTGTTTTCATTTTTAAAGAAAAAGCCCTTTGGAATAAGTCCAAATAGTTCAAATCTATTATCGTTTAGCATCCCCTTTATCTTTTGAGGGTCATTATATATGTCGAAAAAAGTAATTAGGTGTTCGTAGTCTTGCTGGGGTATTTCAAGAGAATTAATTATAATACCTACATTTTTAAGCTTGGACATATATCCTCTATGTTTTTCATATATTGTATTGATCCGCATTCATATTCCTTCAGCTTGTCCTCTATGTTAATACCAAAACAGTTTCCGGCATGCTTTTTATGGAATATAGAATTAACCAGCATCCCATTTCCGTCCTTGCGGGGATATGCAAATATGGCATGTTTCATGTCTTTTACAAAGTAATTTTGCAGTTCTTCGCTGAATGTAGTCGGTATTTCAAAAGGAGACTCAAACACTATATACATTATTGGATGCGATTTGTACTTAGAAGAATCAATTACAATGTCAACGGTCTCCCTGTCTGTTATTTCTTCATCCATAAAGGTTTGAAGTCTCCACTCCAGACTCTCCCAGTCACAGTGGTCTTGAATTTTTTTCACTAGCTCACTAGCGGCCATTCTTGAAAAGCTTATTATCGTAAGAAGGCACGGGGGTATTTTTTGCGATTTTAGACTATCCATAGTTTTTAACATAGCATCATAATCGCTATTTCTAAACATAACCATGGCATGGTATTTGATTTTTAATTGCTCTTCCACCATTGGCTTCCACTGACTTTTCGTATAGTCTTTAGCCCACTCCTCTGTCCTCTTGTGAAGACAAATATGGTTGTTGATGACAAAAAATTCATTGTTAAACTTGTCATATGCTTCGATTACGTCGTCTTCGCCTTTATTTCTATAGATTTCAATTTTATTGAATTGACATCCTATTTGAGTTTGGGTTTTTTTGTTTTTTTCAGCGAAGATGCAATCTCCACAAGAAGTGTGGATCGGGTGTATGCTTGGGGTTTCTGCGTTCATTCTCTTACTGCCTCCAATAAGTATCTAAATCCTCCAATAGAAATGGTGGTAATGTTCATTTGCATAGCAGACAATTGATGTTTTAAGTCGTGTGCTGACGTAAGCCTAACTCTCCCATTCAGCAATTGTTCCGACGCTCCTTCCAAGCCCAGTCGACCCGCTTCTGATTCTCTCATCACCTGTATTGCATCTGTTCCTGATATTCTAATAAGTCCTCCGTGCCGAAGCTTTTGTAGGGCAATAGAAAGAATATTTGGACTCTCATCGAATTCCAAAACATCTAGAAGTTCTATTTCCTCATAAACGGCAGACGGTAACGATTGTAACTCGCTGCTTTTTATATATTCTATGCTAGACGTTGTGTTTGCAAACGGAGAAGAAGATTTGTTTTCGACGTATATAAGTGCTTTCATTTCAATTCCTCAAAAAAAATGTTTCCGATATGTATGCCAAAACTTGATTCCATTTTTTAACAAAAGACTCTTGGTCAATAGATTTTTCTTTTACTGTTTCGATTGCTTTGTTCAGTATCTTGTCGTATGATCCGCTTTCAGACGCCCTTATCATTTCTGGAAGCTCAGAAATATCTGAAAACAAAAGACCGTTTTTCCCATGCTCTATTATATCCTCTGTTTCAGGGGTACGAGGAGAAATTGTAATGCATTCCGCAGCCATTGCCTCCAGAGTTTTAATGTCTATATTATTCCATGTATTGATATATACCTTGGCTTTCTTTATATTTTCTAAAGAATGTTCTGGGAAGCGTGGGGTGAGATTGAATTCGGACAATTTCGCGGTTAAATTGCCCATTATTTGTTCAGGAACGTTGTTGTCAACTACGACCCCTTCTTTGTGTCCATTTATCTCAAAGGCTTCTTTGTCAATATAGGGAGGTATTGCAATTGAAATGCCCTGAGAGTTTGTGTTCCATGATTTTTTAATGTCTTCGCTTAAGCATATGTTTATATCTCCCACTCTTGCTTCGAGGGGAGACGTTACGGTGACCGTTGAGGCTGCTGGAAGCTTTTGTAGGGTTTTTCTGCTAACGTGATCGACAGTTATGATAGGAAGGTGCAGGGAGGTTGAGATAGATAGTGCTATGTCGAACTCTTGAAGTCGATCATTGGCAATAATACAATCAAAAAATGGCCTACTATGAACGAAACCATCTTCATTATTAAAAACAAAGGTGTTGTCAGGAAGACTAGAGACGGTCTTTTTCCAACCCGAATGTCCTTCTTTCGGTATTATATAGATTTCGCAATTACATTGAGAAAAGAGCCGCAAGTACCGCTCGTTTTCTCTACAAAATGTTAGACATTTTAAGGTGTCATTTTTTGTTCTTGTGGCCGAGCGTATAATATTGCTTATTGTAGGCATAGTATCTCCTTAATAGCTCGGGATTGCTTCTCTGTGGAGAATAATGGGTACGATGTGGTGCCATTCGTAGATTTTTCCCTGTAAAGGGAGCGGTCCTCAAATGCGCTTCTCAGACATTTTCTCAAAGAAGAACCGTTTGGAGTTAAGCAAAACTCTCTTCCTGTAAATGCATTATGAATAGGTCTGTCAGGACAAATTATAATACTTTCGTGAGAGTCAACAATGAAGCCATTGCTATCGTCTATATATTCATCCATTCCTGAGTTCTTTAATATAATTGGTGTTTTTCCGTATAGCAGTCCCTTGGCTACTTCTTCCCTGAATCCCCGCGAAATTCCCATGTCGACTAGACACTGACACTGCTTATGAAGAGAGTCGTCAGGGTTTTCCTCGACGACATGTATATGGGGATAATACGCCTTATTATAAATACCTAAGCTTTTTGCAGTAGCACCAATTATCTCTTGTGCCATGGAATTATTTGTTGTATGAATAATCAGAGAGACGTTTTCGTTTATATGAAATTCTGATAAATAGGATTGTAATAGTGTTAATATTCCTGACTTGCTTTCCATGTGCCCTCCAAACACATAGAAAGAAAACCTATTGAGGGGCACATTAGGGGGTATATCAAAATTTGCAACGACACCTCCTATAGTATGTATTCTATCTTGTAGCTCTTGAGATGCGCATTGCTTTTCTGCTTCTGTGGGGACTAATATTTTGTCAAGTAAACGTAGGTGATTGTCCCACTGGACATTTCCTTTGGTCTCAAAGCTTGTGATGCCAATATTCAAGCCAAAGTTGTCGCTTCCAACCATAAAAATTGGAAGGGCGTGCTGAATGAGAACGTCATAATTTTCTTTTTTATTTGATTCGCACTTAAATATATTTGCTTCAGCACTTACCCGGTGAGGGTGCCACGTCACTACTTCAGGAGAACTTGACAAAAAAATTGGCCTAGTTGTTAGATCCACTTCTTCTATTGATAGAAGTGACGATATTATAGACCTACTAAAAGATCCCCATCCGTCCGGTTGCCTATAGGGCCCTATGAACAGAACATTAAGCTTCTTGGAAACTTTTTTGTCTGCTAAAGAAATTTCGTTTTCTATATTCACTTCTCAAATCTCCGATAGGCATCCTCGATGAACTTTTCAGGAGGCAATTGTTGCTGACCACACCTCACTGATTCGGCAATAGCCTTGCCGTTGGCTTGTGATATAATAAGATCCCAGAACATTTCTGGGGAAAAAGGCCCTCCTCCATTGATATGAGACCCAAAGTTAAGAGATTGAATAAATTCATTGGCCTCATATGAATACGATCTTTCTGGCTCCTGAAGTACTTCTGCATATGTCCATCTCACCAGATCTTCATGGCTTTCAAATTCTGGTCGAGCGGGTGGGATGTTAATCTGAACTGGGGGAGAATCCCACCTTCCTTGCAAATTAACTGGCTCGTAGGAATCTATGCATTTTTCCCAGACCTTTGCTGTTTTATTCCAATCGTATCTATCCATTGTCCCCTTGCGGGACTCAAAACACTTTCTGTCCCTTTCATTTTTAGGAAGAGAAAAGTGCTTTAGAATTATATTGGCTAGATGCTCATTGTCTGGATGGGCGCGGTCTGCCCCGGTTTCAAGCTCTCGGTAAAAGCACTTTACATTAATAGGATATCCTTTTGTAAATTTTATGACATCTGCCATAGCGCTATAGTTAATGGCCGCAACAGGGACCCCGCAGGCAGCCGCTTCAACCTGTGGCATTCCGAAACCTTCGCAAATAGCATACTGAACATATAAGTCAAGAAGATTATATATCTTTATGAGGTCTGGAATAGACAGTCCGTTTCCTACGCTAGGCATCACAGCACTTCTATTCTTGCAGTGCTTACATCCTGTAATGGCGTCTTGAAAAATTGATACAAAAAATCTATTGCAATGGCGGCAAATATAGGTAGTAAGTACCTTAGATACGAGGCCATGTTCTAAAATTCCTTCCGAAAGATTCCACCCTTGCGGCTCTGGATAGCTAGTATGCAAATAAAGAAAAGTTTTTTGTGCAAGGGCAGCAGGCGCTCTATCTAGGAAAATTCTGAATGACTTCATTAATTCCATAAATAGCTTACGCTTTTGATTACGCATTACGGTTCCAATTATATTGGAATCTGGAGCTAGACCAAAAGATTCTTTATGCGCTCCCTTATTGGGAACGGGCTTATATATGCTGGGGTCAATTGCTGGGGACGCACATCCCAGCACGTTTAGGGTATTGTTTGACTGTTCTCGAAGTGTTTTCTCTCCAAATTCTGAGTATGCTAAAAGAGCATCACACTCAGAAAATGTTTGAAGCCATTTTCTTTGTTGTGGAGCAGAGTCTACTGTTGGCATCCATATCCAATGGAAGTATGGCCTCAAGGGGGAGCGAGATATCCAATCGTCCATCCAAGGATCTCTGTAAGTTAGGACAATATCAGGCCTAAAGGACAATAACACCTTGTCAAATCTCCAAAACCCAAAGTGGTTTGCTTGGTTCTGGTCGAACTGCTTCTGTTCTTCTCCAGTGGCGGGCGAGTTGCAAAAGTAGAGCCAATCTATCTTGCCTAGCTTGTCCGTGTTACCGTAGCTTGCAAATTCTGCTAGCTCGTATTTATTGGTAGCTGCGAGTCGAGGCAAAACTTGTTTGGCATATGTTCCAAATCCGGAAGCGAGATTGTGGCATTCTGTTACAAACAGAACTCTTTTCTTAGGCATTATATTCCTTTAGTTTTTTAACAGCCTTGTAGAATACTCTTTTAACATAGGAATTTTTTCTTCCCGAGATTTCTGCCATTTCCGAAAGTTTGTAGCCCATGCGTCGTAGGTCTAAAAGAAAAATTTCTTCTTCTGAAAATGAAGATGGAATTATTTCCCAGAATTCCTGTGCGTCTAGGTAAGCTGGAACATTTGCAGGAGGGAGTGTTTTGTATCTATTTTTTTTAAGAGACTTGATCTCTTTTATAATTTCCCAACGTATTGGATTCCACGCATATGTAGATAGGACAGCTCCTTTATTGTTATCATATTTTTTTAGGGCTTTCCATAGGCCTATTCTTCCAGCCTGAACATAATCCTCCCTCTCGGTGGAATTTTGAGGCCTAAAGGAATTAACCACAGAGATTACGAGCCCCATGTTTTTCTCTATCAAGTCATTCATTCTCAATCTTATTATAGCGTCCTTTCTAAGCTAACTTGTTAGCTGTTTTACTTTTTTTACCAAAAAACTTCCACGCCTTTTGTCGCGTACTCCCCCTATCAATACTGTATTCCCTTCATAGAGCATTTTTTTAAATTTGGCCCACTCTTCCGAAAAGGCAGTTATGTTATCCAAAGAACATGAGACGTCGCTTGCTGTAATAAATCCCATTTGCTCTCCTTTGGCCTTCCCTTTTTTGATGGTCCACTCCCGCACAGAGTCTATCTGAACTCCTATAGAAATACCATATTGCGAATTAAAGCCGTCTATAAATTCCTTGCAGGTGCAGGTTGCATTGCTAGTATCATATTCGTCTACTTTGTTACATGTAAGTGAAATTCCAAGAAGCTCTTCTTCTTTTTTTGCAATCCACGAAGGGGAATCATAAAGTTCATATCCCGGATTATTATAGGCTGACAAAAGACCTTCTATATTTGGTATGCGAGAACGCCTAAATATGGGACGATTTTTAGATGTTGTTTTTGATGCCTCAATCATTTCTTGCATAGCTTCCGATACGGTTGTATCTGGATTGTTTTTTTTGTAGCTTACAAGCCACTCTATTTCTCTCTTGGTGAATTCTTTAATGGTATTAAAATGGTGTTGCATCCTTGATCGTGAGATTTCAAAGCAATCAAAAGCGCCTGACAATATCAGAGACTCAAAAGCTTTTTTATTAACAAAGGGAGATACTCTTAGTAAAAAGCAATCCCAGTCGCACTCACTCAACTCAATATTGTTTTCATGAACATCCCTTAACATTTTTTTAAACACAGAAGAACCCACATGCTTAATGTTGGTTATTCCGTAGGTTGGACGTCTTTCTATTAGCTGGAACTCTTCGTTCATATGTAATATGCTGGGAGGCATAATTTCTATTCCCATAATTTTTGCATTGTTAACAAGTTCGTGCACTTCCCAGTATGTATCCGGTTTTCCGATGGCATGTTTTAGGTATGACGTGAAAAATTCGTGGGGAAAATGTGCTTTAGTGTAGG
>Ga0114901_1000722_pt1 | contig 20803 bp, 28 predicted proteins | sample MalvireepMed_s16_FD_89686 | JGI IMG/M metagenome (GOLD analysis project Ga0114901, IMG submission 89686) | Marine viral communities from the Global Malaspina Expedition - Malaspina viral metaG DeepMed_s16 | ecosystem: Environmental > Aquatic > Marine > Oceanic | place: Mediterranean Sea... | reverse complement strand
TAAATTTTCCCATTTTATTTATTTTAAGGGTTTAACAAATTTATCTTGATTAAACAAAGATAATATCTTTATTTCTCTTTATTCTTTTTTATTCTTGCTTTTAAAGTGTTTTCTATGAATTTATGGTATTCGTGGAAATCCCAAGCGTCGTGGAAGTGGTAACCCTTTTCGTCCATCTCTTCTATGAAAGCGTCGAACTGGCCTTCTACGGTGAAGGTTCTGATAAACATATTAGGCGACTTACAATCGGGCATACCCTTCGGGGTAAACGCAAACTTGAACTTTCCTATCTTATTCATCTTCTCCAGTTATAAATTCACAATGCTCTAAACAATCGGGGCATATTCCATATTCAGTCATAAAGCAAGAAGCCCCACAACAATCACTTCTTAGTTCGTCTTCCATTATTTCTTAGTTCTTGCGTTTACTATGGAATCTTTGAAGTCAGACCATATACGCATAAACTCCGCTTCGAATTTATCTTCGGGGGTCATTGCTTTATTAGCTATGTACTTACGCCATTCGTTGTAGTCTTTACTTGGATCGGTTGGGTAGGTCGTTTTCATATTGATTCTTTTAAAGTATTTAAAACATCGTTTATTCCTTTTAAGTACGCCTTGGCTTCGGCATATCTTGAGTCGGAATGAGTAGAGTCGTCATCCATAAGGCGACGAAAGTAATAGCGTTCGTCTGAGGTCGCTTCGGCAACGAGACGTACAAGTTTGTCTTTAAGTTCTTTGTTCATTTTATTTTAGTTTATTGGTTCAAATAATTTTACCATCTGGTAGGCTTTATTTTTTCCTGAAACGGATATACGAACAAACTTCCAAGATAAAGATTCAAGATATTTTTTTTGTTCTGAATTTTGTACGCACTTGGTTACCATTTTGTTTTTGTTTTCTCGATTAACAATTTGTTGTGTTGATTCCTCGTCTTTTTGTAGACAATAAATATCAAATTCTATTTTACTTGTAAAATTTTTCATTTTGTTTGGTTTTTAATTATACCGCAATATATCTGATAACATCCATACTACCAAATTTATCTTGGTTATTCATTAAGTTTATTTGTGTACATTTGTCGAAACAAACAAAATATGCCACACAACCAGTCAGACCCAAAACAAATGCTGATTACAATCTTAGTGTTTGTAAGCGGTGTTATCTTTCTAACCTATTTACTTTCCTTAGTATGATTACCAACTTCGAAAGGGAAACCCACGAACTTAACGGCTACGAACTAAATAAACTTCTACCTATTATAGTACAAGGACTATCGACTAAAATAGGAAAAGAAAAAGCGATCACTAATAAGGCTATCTGTAAGGCGATGCAGTCCCAAGGGTATAAACTCAACGATGCACGTCTTAGGAAGGTCATACATCACATTAGAGCGCACGACCTTATCCCTTACCTTATAGCGACCTCAAAAGGTTACTACATCGCTACAAATGGGCAAGAGGTCGAAGACTACATTAAGTCTTTGTCTGAGCGCATCAATTCGATTCAATTTGTTAAACAATCTTTAGAAAGACAATTCCAAAACAAAGACATTAAATAAAAATTTTAGTGTATATTTACACAAGCACGAAGGATGGATAACCTTCTGCATTGTTTGAGTCCCCCCTTGGTTTTACGCATTAGCCAAGGGGGTTTCAAAACCCATTAAAAAAGCAAAGGAAGTTTAAGGAGTAGTTTATAGCACTCTACTTTCTTTCGCTTTCTTTTCACCTAAAGGCATTAAGACATTTATCGCGGTATGGCCTCCCAATACAACACCGCATCCGATCGCTTGTCTTTTAAAGTTCTTGGCATAGGCCGCCGCATAGCTGGAGGCATCTACACCACAACCTACTTGCATCCCGAACACTCGGTATTTCTTTCCAACTAACCACTCAACATACGCTTGTGTATGGGTGTGTCCACATACCGAACTCATCATATTGTTTTTGGCTTTCGTCTTGGCCTGGCCCCCTTCACCGTGTTCGTATAACACATCGTCGTAAACGATACTTTCACACCAGTTCCAATTTGTACCGAGGACTTCGTTGTAGCTTTTAATCCATTCCTTCGGGATAGCTGAACTAAACGCCTTACGCATTATTATTCTATCGTGGTTGCCTATTAGCACATCGGCTTCAGGGAAAGCCTTAGACCACTTAGAAACTCTTTTTACGGCAAGGTCTAACTCGTCACCGCCACCCATCCCGTTTGGATCGCTCTCATGGTAACTCGAATAGTGATTGTCTATAATGTCCCCGATAAAGATTACCTGGTTACAATTCCACTTCTCGTATGTGTCTTTACAGAACTTTAGATAGCCGTCTAAATCGAACGGGCAATGCAAATCACCCACTACAAGTATCCTCCTTTCCTTTTTAGTTAGGTGTTGGAATGCCTTGAGCTTCTTTCCTTTTAGTCTTGGTCTAACGTCTTTCAAAAAATGATAGGCATAGTGGAACAATACCCACCACACAAAGCACCACCCCCTTCCATTCTATCTCCCCGTCCATTGAAGCCAGTGCGTAGGTTACAATTAAACCCCCGATAGTTCTTTTAGCACTCCATTTTCTTAACCCACCCTTGTCACGAAAGATTTCCGTGAGGTCGAATTTCGATAAAAGAGTTAACTTCTTCTTCACTTGTTCCTTCCCAAAATAACCGCATTGAATACTCGTCGAATAATATCCAATATCCCATCGTCTTTGGTTGTTTCAGTTAACGCCGTATAAGACCCCAAAAAAGTAATTAGGGCAAGTGTCAACTCAACCCAGTTTGTAGTAAAAAATTCCATTTATCTATTTATTAAATCGCCAAATTTATCCCGCATATTAAACGACGGGCAGTCCTTGGCTTTGTTATGATCGTTGTGACCGCTTAATTTTAATTCTCCAAAAAATACTTCTAACATCTCAAAAAGGTTTCGAAATGCTTTCTCTTGTTCTTTGGTCATTGTATCCTTCGATACAAGTACCGTCTTAGACTTTGGCTTATCCTTATCTAAAGACTTCTTAATTTTCTTCTCTACACCCCCACAATATGCCACTCCGATACTTCCGTAGTTATTGCCCCAGGTGTGCGCTCCAACCTTTCCAATATGTCTCCCCCTTTCTATTGTGCCGTCTTGGTGAATAACGAAATGGTATCCGATGTCGGACCACCCCCTTTCCTTTACGTGCCACTTGCGTATCTCTGCAACCGTTAGATCGCGGTCTTTAGGTGTAGCCGTACAATGTAGAATTACCGATTTGATTTCCCTCATTTTATTCCTTTTTCTGCGAGTAAAATTTTGATGTCTTGCATCCCCACGCATAGTTCTTTTAGTAAAGTTTTTACCTCCCCTTCTTGCTTTTCAAGTGAGAAGATACGCGCTTTTATTTTCGTTACGTCGTTAGTCATTTTTATCCAAGTTCCAAGGATACCGACAAAACAAGATACCCCTATTCCGATTATATCCATTACACGGTAATTGAGTAGTACGTTGTGTAAATTGTCATAGACCACCCTCCTAAAAAGTTATCGTTGCACCACGCTTGTAATGGTTTGTTTACTGGTGAAGCGGGGTATGCGTTGCCAAATCCATTTGCATACGGAAAAGTACATATAGTATGTGTTCCACTACTTATGCCGTTCATAAAGTCACGTATGGAAGTAAAGTAATCTACGGAAGCAGACGTAGCTGCGTCCCACCCTACACGCATATCATCGCTTGAGTTCTCCGTTGGGCTTCCATAGCTACATACAAAAGTTACTCCAACGGGTACGTGAATCTTTCCCGCTTCAGCCGCCACCAAAGTTATCGGGGTATCATCGTACTTCATAGTTAAAACAGCGGCGTTAGATACCGTAGTTTCTACCTGAGTAAGTAAACCACCGCCCCCCGTTAGGTTAGCTACGGTTATCTTTTTTGTTTCCGCAGTTCCCGACACATCCACAATTGCCAGTACATCGTCCGAAGCTGCGGTTGTTAATTCCGTTAAAGCCGTTATCTTCTTGTTTGCCATCTAAGTACTCTTTTAGTCTTTGTTCGTTTTTCTTCGCGGGTTTGTATTTCCCTCTTTTTTTCATATTCATCTATACCTAATTCCCGCACCCGTTAAAAATGCTTCTAATCTTAAATCGGTAACGTTATAGTCCAAGTTCATCCCTTGGGTGTAGTTGCTTGTCGTAGGTGATAGATCGGCTCCCGTGTTGCTTGTGTACTCAGGAAACAAAGCCGAGTTTTCACACAAGTAATCTATTAACCTTTCGCGGTAAAAAGTCGCCATATCTAAGGCTTGGTCCATTAAAGGCTTTAAGTCGTCAAAGGTCGCCGCCGTACTCTGTTCCGAGTTCATTACTACCACCGCGTTATTTACAAAGCGAAGGCGTAGAAAAGGCACTAACTGAACGAAAGAATACTGAACGGTAGAAGGGATAACGTACGTGTCTAAAAGGGTTTCGTAGTTACCCGTCACCGTACCCGCGTCTACATCAGCGCAAAGCTTATCGTAAAGTTGAGTTCCCAGTACGGGAAGTATCCACCTTTGTTGGGCCATAAAAACATAAGGACGTATTAAATCGTCGTCTACCGATCCACCTATGGCGGTATCTCTTTTTAGTCTGTTTGCGGATACGAAAAGTGCTTGGCTCATGTGTATTCATTAATTAATTTAGGGTTAACAAAGCCTTTGTCTGCCCACGTTCTCGGTGCTTGTGCTACACGCTTGTCGTTTCTTTCTAATCTTTCCCCATCGTTGGCGCGAATTATTGCTTGTGCTTCGTTAACGCTTATGTTTTTATTGTTCTTTTTTAAGTAGGTTTTGCGAGTCCAAAAATGTTGGCATAGTGCGCCTCCCTTAAATTCCCAAATGGAATACGTCGAAGCACCATATGGCCCCCAACCTGGGTTCACGGCCCTATCCCCCGCAAAGATTATATCTTCCTTTCGGTAGACTCTATTTGCGCTCATCATTTTATCACAAAATTCGCGGGACTTTCCTACCCCTGAGAAGTTGCCTTGCGTATATACGTAACGAACTTTTATTAGGTCGGTATCTTGTCCGTATTCGGGGTGGTCACTTTTTGCTTGTGGTTTACCACTTGGGACAGTAGCAAAGGTCCAAAGAGAATCCAACTCTACTTCCGTATCGTAGTCCACCTTTCGGGAGTCTATTAACTCAAAGTCGGATAGCATAGTTTCTTCTTCTTCTCCGCATTTAATTAGATAGTCCGCTACCTTCAATTGTTTTTTTTTTGGTAGTTTGGAAAACTTTGAGGCTTCCACTTCTACTACCGCATCTTTGCCCTCGGTAAATAACGCTTTTGCTACCGAAGGTTCGAACTGCAACATCTGAATTAAGAATACAATCGCTTGTTCTTTAGTCAATTGTCCTTCGGTAACTTTTAGGATAATATCTAAAGCGGAAGAAATTTGCGCTCCGTTGTAAGAGGCTTCGTTATCGGCAGATAGTACTGGCATCCCATCTTCTATTGGTTCGGCTTCTACTACGTTTTCCTCTGTTCCTACCCCCTCCTTTTCTTGCTCGCCTTCGTCAAGCGTATCTATAACGTCCAGGTCTAAGAAGTCAGCGGGTTTAGCCGTGATAAAGAAAATGTCTAACTCGATGTCGTTAATAGAAAACAACTTCCCAAAAGCGTTAAGAATAATATCTTGAAAAGGTGCTACTACCGTGTTGTTAAATAGGCTATATGAGTCACGCAATTCATCGGCGTTATTTCCAAACCCCGATCCCTCCGACTTGACGCCAAAGATTAAAGGACTAACCACGCGGTGTGCCGTTATAATCTTTTCACTTACGAGCTTTGAAAGGTACTCGTACATTCCGTCTGCTCCGTTTTGGGTAATGGGTGTAAATTCGGGCGCGGTTTCGTCTCCATCGTTGAACGTGATAAGGATACGTCCCGCGTTATCTGCCCCCGTAAATTTCTCTACTACCTTTTGTTCTATGACTCGACGTTCTTCGTGTGTTGGAACTCCGTTTTTAAACGACAAAAGCATAGAAGGAAAGAACCCCCTACGTATGTTGTTTAAGTGAAATTCCGAAATCTCGCGATCTAATTCAGCGTAGTTAGTTCCACCCGCGTAGTCAGGTAAAGCGTAATAGTGAAACGAAGGGGTGTAGCGTTTAATTTGAAGGCACGTAGAGGCTGTAGTTCGGTCTTCGTTAGAGAAGGCTTTAATGGCCTTTTCTTTAACCCTCTTATCTGTCCATTCCGACTTGTAATAGAATTCGCTTATTACCCCCTCAGAATCGGCTATACCGCTTCGCATTGTGTGAACGGGAAGGTGTTTGATACAAGCGATGCGAGTACGGGCGGTATTCCAAATTACGTTCAGGTAACACATCCCGTAAAGTTTAATATCGAAAGCCACCCGTTGTAGTAGGTCTTCGTCACTTTTGCGAAGTAAGTCTTGTAGGCGTATCCATTGTTCTCGCTTCCCGTCGGACTCGTCCTTATCGGTAGCGTCTAAACCTCCGCCGTAAATCATATCGGCCACTCCGTTTATTATCGCGCCGTTGGTAGAACTGGAAAGGAAAAGGTCACGTAGGTATTCCCCATACATATCGTCTAAACCATACGAGACAAACTTTTGCCCTTGCTTCTCACGAAACAAAGGTATCTCTTGATCGGCGTAGTTTATTACACTAAAGTTATCCTTCTTCATTATGGGTATATAAATTGTTCGGTGGTGGGAGAGTATTCGTTAAAGTCAGGTGTCACTTCTTCCATATTGCCCGCATAGTCTCGGACGTATGCCATACCTTGTTCGAGTTCAGCAGTAGCCAAAGTGGGGTCTAAGTTTGTTGAGCTTGATTGCTCGTAAATTTTGTATGTGTAAAACCCCATCGGGTAAGTGTCGTACTTGCCCGCAGCGTCGTAGAACTTTATTAAGCCACTCAAAGGAACGGCTGTCGTATCAAAAGTTACAACGGCAAAAGTCATTTCTGTATATCTTCCATTGTTTGCTACTACTGTGGTGGGGATAAAATACAAAGAATTTTCCGAACCTAAAGAAGTTAATTCAATTAAGTAATAAACACTTGCTTGTGCAATAGTCTGAACATCGGCACAAGTTACGTACATACTTTGAATTACTGATTGAGTAGTAGAAGCGTTTTGTATTTGTAGCATTGTTATTTTTACTCTAAAATGAAAAAGGGAAGATAGCGACTTGCCACCTTCCCCTTTCTTCAAAAACCATTGTTTTTATGCTTCTGAAATTGTCAAAGCTGCCTCGTCTGCCAATCCATCGAAAGGATATTTTGCAGTTGCCACTCCAGCCGAAGCGGGTATGATGTATAGAGGTGCTTGTTCTTTCGCCGTAAAGCTAAGAGTAAGACCATTCATATCCGAACGCCCCGCACCAGTAGCGATAGTATCGCCACCAGTTAGATAGCATCCGTCTGTTATCCCCATTAGGTACACGTTATCGTTTGAGTCTTGCACGAAAATCTGTGCGCGATTCTTAGATATTAGACCAAGTTCGAAAAGGTCTGCGGCTACAACTTTGTGTAGAACAACGTCAAGAGTTTGATTCCACATTACCGATCCTGTACCCTTATCCGCTTCTACTCCCGATTTGAAAGAAGAAAGGTCAGTTACGAGGTCGTACTTGAAAACCGTTACGGCACTTCCACTTGCTATATCCCAAGTAGCGAAACCCGCCGTTGTGATAGTGTAAGAATCAGCCGTTACCGTTGCGTTTTTAAGTATGTCAGAACAATACGAAGAACAAAAGTAAATAGCTTTCAGTCCTCCTATTGCATCACGGCAATCAATGCCCCGTGCGGCAGTTATGTTACAAGCCATTTTCTTTTAAGTTTAAGTAAAGTTAAATCCTACAACTCCGTCTCCCGCTACGCCCGTTTGTACTCCAATTGCAAATCTCATAGAAACTTTAACATTGTCAGAACCATCGTACTGATAGGTAGGGATTAACTGAGCAGAGATGTCTGGAGTGTAGCTATTAACACCAACAACCAAATTTTCAGGGTATGTGAATACCATAACATCCGTAGTATTTGGAATACCTGGAGTTGCATAAACTGCATATCCAAGGAAAGTTAGGTTTCCGCTAAGGTCCGTTTGGTAGCCAGGTCCCGACTCTTGTTCAGCTATTGCTTGTTGGAAGAAAGCGTAAGCCTCATAAGAAAGGTAAAAACCACAACCAGGCTTTTGCAGTATTCCAGGAATAGCGGCAGCGGCATCAAATACACCCGCCATATGTCCAAGAATATTAGTCTTTGTCCAAGCAGCAGCTGCCGTGTCATGCTCAATAAAGTCCTTACAAGCAGAAGCATCAATACCCGCTTCGTCGATTGTACCATCGTTAGAAAGGAAACCCACTCCAAAGATAGCAGAACTCTGCCAAATTGCGTTCTCTACGCTTGTTCCCGTTCTTTCTGCTACTGCCCCAAGAAGGAAGTCAGTAAAGTCTACGGGGAGGTCGCCGTTACGTTGCATACGTCCGTTAGCTGCGACCCAAGTAGGGAACATAGTCTTACGACATACTTGCTCCATTACTGCCAAATCTGTTTGGTCAAGAACTTGCTCTGTTAAGGTAACACTTTCGCCACCATTAAAGTCACAATTTGCCGCTTGTAAAGTGTCCGTAGTTGAAAGTCCCGATATAACGGCTTTATCTACAACACCCTCTAAAAGTCGGCAACGCCCTTTCGCGATTGTCTCTGCCCCAAGTAAAGCGGCGGTGACATATGGAAGAGCTAACTCACCAGCGTAAGTGTTTGCTCCTACCGTAATATCGAAGTCATACTTCTTTGATAAGTTATTCATCTGTGTGAATTTTGTATAATGTGTAACGCACGATCTACACGGTTTAGATTAGTTATATCCTTCTTCTTGTGCTCAGAAGAAAGTTTGTTAGGTGAGTGAGAAACGCCCTTTGAACCAGGTGCGCCCTCTAATTTTTCAAGTCTTTTGCTAATTGATGCAAATGCCTCTTCTAAGATTTGGCTTAAGTCTTCCGTAGACTCATCTACTACAACTTTTACCTCATCTTCTTTTCCGTTATAAATATCCGAAACAACTTGTGCAATTGCATCGCGTACCGATTCGTCAAGGTCAGGGAAACGCTCTGCCAATACATCACGTACTTTGTCGTAATCCATATCTTCGCGTACATCTTCCTTCTCGTCGTCGATTCCGTCACGATAGCCTTCTTCTTCCGCTTCAGGAATAGTTTCTGCCATCTCAACTTCTACTTCGATTTCTTCTTCTCCCAAAGAAGCAAGACGAGAGTCTTCGTTGACGACTAATTTCGTGCCGTCTTCCAGTGTGTACGTTCCCGCATCTAAGGGGGTAGCGTTTCCGCTATCGTCAAGAATACGTACCTCTACACCTACGTCCCACGACTCGGCTTCGGTAACGATTACACGCCCGTCGTCTAAGCGACTTTCGGCGTAGAGCTTAGTTTTGGGCAACCCCATCACCTCGCGTATTTTTTGAATTGTTGTCATTTTGCAAAATTATTACATAGATTAATAGAACTTTTTTTTATCCGTTTATTTTCAACCATATTTACTCCTTATCATACCGCAAATCTTCTCTGCGGTTTCCTTAGAGCCATACTCCGCAATTTGGTCTGCAATGCACTCGTCCCAAGGGTAAGCCTCTAAACTTTCCTTCGCACCAAATAGCGTTTGGCCGTTTAGTTGTAGGGTAGTGTATCCCGTTTGGTTGTGAAACATCTCTCCCCATAACTGGGCGTCTTGGGATCGCTTAAAAAGGGGTTGGCCGTTTAATACTGCAGAAGGCTTAACCTCGTCCAAAAGGATAGACTTAAGTTCCGCTATAATCGTTGCGTCTTCAGGGCAATTCTTACAAAGTTTCCCTTGCTTCATCTCTACCAACTTATCGGAAAAGTATCCTTCAATAGAGAAACCGCGGACTTCTTTTGCTTTTACTTTCTCCCAAATATCGTAGTTGTTTACCTTAACCGATAACATCCACGTTCCAATTGGAAGTTCAAAACCATAAAGTGCGCTCTTGTCTTTTGTAGAGTCCTCAATTAACCAAGACTCCACCACGGTAACGCCGTCTATTTTACTATTGTGTTCTAACGTGTGTTCGTTGGTCCTTGCCTCCCGCATAAAAAGTTCCATAGCATGGCGTACCGTTTCCTTGGAAAAGAACACATCGTATTCTTCTTCGTTATCGTCCAACCTCATAATCAACTTCTCAGGGATAAGGGCGGGGCCTATTAGAAGACGTTTGTCTTCGTCCATAGCAAAGGCCATCTTATTGTCTTTAACTGCGGATAGATATACGAAGTCGGTTTCTATCGCGGGAAACCTTACAAGACTTACTGCCTCTATTCCCGTAATCTCTTCGGACTCATCTATTAAAAGTTCTACTTGCTTTCTCATATCTGTAAAAATGTCTTTTGCTTTTTTGTTTATTTATAGCGTTGTGGCCGTTCGTATCTGTGCCGCTAAAGCGTTTTGATCGGCTAACTGGCTTTGAACTACATACGCATTTATCGGTGGTATAGAACCAGGTGTAACCCCTTCCCTCATATCGGGGGTAAGTCCAAGGATTGGAGCTTCTCGGTTACTTATAACGCCTAAACCACCACCACCACCACCACCTACTCCACCACCACCCGTTCCAATACCTTCGGCAGACGCTCCCGCTTGGTTCATTATACCCTTAATAGATGCAAAACCACCTAATACAATTGCCAACATAGTAGCCGTAAAACCTGGAGACGAAAACACCGCAAGGGGGCCAGTTCCAACTGCCGATTGTTGTGCGCCTCGTATAGCCTCAGACATTGCGATTCCTTGGTTAACTAACACTTGAGATATTGCTAACTTTCTTTGACCCGCTTCGGTTTTGGCCATTGCGCCTAACGCTTGAAATCCCGCTTGTACTACGCTTAACCTTGCAGACCTTACGGCCTTTGCGGTTGCTTCTTCAGCGTCTTTAATTTTCTTTAATTCTAATAATCTTTTTGCAAGTGCTTCTTCTTCTGCTTTTGCGATGGCTTCCAAATTAGCAAAGAAGTCGTCCATTGCTTGTTGGTCATTCTCTGCCTTTATTCTATTCGCTTCTTCTTCATCTGATAGCCTTTTAGCTTCAGCGTCTAATCTCGCTTGTTCAGCTTCGGCGGCTATAGCGGCGTCCTCATTTCGTTGTTGTAAAATAAAACCGTCACGGGTATTCTTTAACTTGCGTAAGTGGTCTTCGGTTGCTTCTATAACCGCATCCCCTTCTTCTTCTACCTTTTCGGGATCGAATAAAAAAGAAGCCATAAAGTCGGTGGTGTCATCTACTAAAGTAGTGGCCTCATCTAACACGCCAAGTTGTGCAAGACCTGAAGAAATTGCATCTATTGTTCCTAACATCATAGTTAAAGGCAAAGCCATCATAGCTATAAAACCTTGTGCTATATCCTTATTTCTATTTGCCGCTTCTATCTGTGCCTTTTTTTGTTCTCTTTGTTGTATTAAAATAGCTTCGGTAGCTAAGATAATTTCGTTGGTTTGCTGAAGTTTTAGGTCGAGAATATCCCTTTCACTTTTCCCCGCAAGACGTAAACTTGCTTCGCTTTGGTTGGTAATATCTAACTGGTCTTGTGCCGCGTCCCTTGTTGCTTCGGCGTACTTTAAAAGGTCTTGTTGTTCTGAACTTACGCCGTTTACAAGAACTTTAATATCGTCCCAATACGTTACAAGCAAACCAAAGGCCACGACAAGCGCACCGATCCCCGTTGCTATAATTGCGGTCTTGGTTGTTTTTAATCCCGTAATGAAAGTTTTTAAACCCATCGCGGCATTCTTAAACCCACTAAACGCCCCGTTAGTCATTTGGTCAAGGCTTCCCGTAAGTTGGTCAACTATAAAATTGTTTCCCTTTAAGTCACCACCCAGGTTCTTCGACGCCTGACCTACTTTGTTTATATCGGTAGCCGCCTTACCCGCGCCTTTGACTACTACCCCTACTTCTATCTTTTCAGCCATTTGTTCTCGCTTTTATGCCTTGTTTGATTTTCTTAAAAAACCCTTTAAATCCCGTATCCTCAAAAAACCCGTATAGAATTAAAGAGCTTTTGTCTTTTATTACTTCCTTGGTTTGTGCTATCCGTAAAACGTTGGGGATAGACTCGCCTACTTTGTTAATGTAATCTTTCATTCTTGTTCTAAATAGTCGTCGTTTTCGGTTATTAAAAAGTCCCCGCCTTCGGTTAAAATTAAATTCGTTAGGGTTTTAGGATACCCAAAGTCTACGTAGGTAACTGCGCAGTCTAAGTGCCATGCCACAATAGAATCGGCGGGGCCAGTACAAGTTATATTTACCCCTCGGTTTCCCGCAAACCCCGCTTTACCCGCCGCACTTACTACGTCGACGGTGCGCGTTCCCGCGTCGGCATCCGCTTGTCTAAAGTCTAATTGTTCCCCTCCGTCGGAATTTACGGTGATAGTTCCATCTACGTTCTTAACCATAAAGGTCCAAACGTTAAAAGAAGAAGAACCATAAGAACCCGATCCACCTGATAGAACGTGTGTCTGTACACTTAATGCCCGAATCGTAAGACGGGCCATAGTATTGTAGGCAATCGGTATTCTTGAATTGGTGGCCTCTATACCCGTTGCGGTAGCTATACGCGTGGTGGTGTCTTCGCTTGTAGCATAGTAAACAAAGTTTTTAAATACTGAGTTGGCTTGACTTTCTATATTATTTCCACGTATAGAATGCTCCCCGAAGGTTGGGTTTATATTTGGGACGCCTTTACTTTTACGAGAAGAAAAACCTCCTTTTCCCTTTTCATCTGCCACACCTCCTATCGTGCCATCGTTAGGACTTCCGTGTGGATTCCATCCCCCAAGGCCCGTAGTAGGGTCACCCGCACCACCGCCACCACCGCCATAGTTCCAGTAGCAATTGTCTTCTATCCAAAGATAGTGGTATGTATTACAACATTCTTCGCTTACTACGGTTGCCCCCGTTTCGTTATCTTGAAAGCCTACAATTCCACTTGGAAACCAAGCGTAAGGCGTAGCACTACAAAGGTCGGAAGGGTCAGGCAATTGCAAGGCCCCCACGTTGTTTATTTTCTTTAAGAGTTGGACCTTGGTAGGTACGTTGGCAAATGGTTGAAAACCGCTAATTCTAAGTACTCTGTACGCGGTGTCTTCTATAACTATCTCGTCGTTGAACTCGAAGTTGTGTACATCCGATGCGGTAAGGTAAACGGAACAATCTAAAATTCTCGCCGATTTGTCGTAGTAAGAAGAAAGAAACTCTTGCCAATACCGCTTAAAGTAACCTTCCGAACTTGGCGTAGTGCCAAAAATAGGACCGCCCCAACTACCTGGAGTTTGAAATTGCCAATATAGCATTGGAGAATCTACGGCCATTTGATCGCCCGCATTGTAAAAAGGTAAACACAAGGGGTAATTGTAAGACCCCGTTTGTCCTACGTAGATTTGAAAATTTAAAGACTCTAACCCGTTATGATAAAAGAGTTTCGGTTTACAACTTGCAAGAGGCCCACCCGTGCCGTGTGAGTATCCTTGGTGGATAAGCAAAGTAGGGGCGTCGGTTATAGAACTATCGTCTTGACGGGGTACGGGGTTTACGCTAAATGGTGAGAAGACGGATTTGTTTTCTAACGTTCCGGTTAAATAGTCCCCCGTTATCTTTTGGGTATAACTTCCAAATACACTCCCGTAAGTTTCTTGGTTACTTACGTTCCTATTGTCTTCGTCTTCTAAGTCGGAATAGCTTATTAATTGCTTCTTATATTTTGTGGTCGTAGAAATTGTCTGCTCTTGTGAAACGTCTATTTTCTGTGTCCAGTCTTTCCGTGTTCCAAGATCGATATAATCTTGCCAAGGCATAACGGTTAAGATGGTAGGGGAAGAAGTGTCCGATATTAAAACCAAGTTAAACCTTTGCACTATATCGGTGATAAAGTCCTTTTGTGAAATGTCGGGCATATTGGAAGGGATATCCGCTTCTCCCGCCATAGTGTTAGAGCCTACTATTTTTACATAGGTACTACTTGCAATAAGGTCTACGCTATAACCTGACTCTACTACGGCTTGTGCCGAAAAAGTAATCTTTTCTCCCGCCAAAGCCGTAACACTCCACGGATAAGTGAAAGTATTAAGTATGGGTAAACCTCCGTCGTTGCCTTCATAGCTTTGTGGTGCGGAAGCAAACACCTCGCTAATTGCGCCACCTACTGCCACGGGCGTAGCTACATTTACTTTTATCGTTGCACCTTGTGCGATAGACGAAGGACCCGTGTTCCACCTTGTCACAAAGATTCCCGAATACGAACCATTATAAGGTACTATAAACTCACCCGCTACATTCCAGTCGTCGCCTGAGTCATATAAAGAGGGTGGGTTACTACCATACCCCGCACCACTTTGGTTAGGGAAAAGAATTTCTTGCCACGAACCCGAATCCTCCCCTAAACTTCCCCAAGTTTTGATTGTAGCACTTGCAGTATTTGCAACCTGGCTTTGGTGGGCCGTAGTTATTGCAGTAGACTCCCGATCCGTTCCAAGTGTCATATAAGCCTTCGTCCAAGCATCGGAAGCAAGAAAAGTGTTATTAGTTAAAGAAAACCCCGCCTCTTTTATTATAAGGTCAAAAAGAGCTTTAAGTTGGATAGAAGGTCTTAGGTCTTGTGGTTGTAGAAATCCCGATTCTGACAAACCACCATAACCCATACTATCCAGTTCTAAATATAAAAAGTTATAGTCTCCGACAAGGCCGTAGTCGATAAGAGGAAAAACAATAGTACCCGCTCCTACACTTCCTTCGGTTACGTCATTAGATAAGTTCCAAGAGTCTACAATATTTGTATCGTTTATATTAACGTTGTAGGTGTCTACTAAAGAAGAAGAAGAAGCGGAAAGCCTAAAGGCGTCGATAAGTTTTTTATCGCCTAAAGAATTAAAGAAATCCGACTCAGAACCAAGCACGACAATTTCGTATACTCGACTTTTTAAGGAACACTTGAGAAGTTGAAACGATCCCGTTATAATTGGTATGCCATCTACACGAATGTCGCAAGGCGTTTTTATATTGGGGTCGAATACGGCGTAGTCCGTAGTTAAAACCAAATCTGTTTCTACGTTAATGTTGTAGAATTGACGGAAGAACTTATTGTTGTTATTTGTAAAGGGCAAGGTGAAAGTCTGACTATAGGGACTACTGCGGCCCACTAAGTCCCCTATATCCCCCACCTCATAATTTAAAGATACCTCCCCTTGATTCTGAATATCTAATAAGAAAGGGTCTTGAGATTTTTGATTGTAACCGAATAACTCAATCATCGTACCGTAGGTCTTTGTTTGCCATATTCAAAATTGATTTGATAAGTAAACGGCCCTCCTTCGTTGAGGTTGTTTTTCCTTACCCAGTTCTTCCCCGTTATAGTTATCGGGATAGCCGAACCATCGTAGTTGAGTAGTTGCACTTTTGGGGACAACCAAAGGTTCTCTAAAAAGTCCACCTCGTCTTCGTTGAATAGATCGGTGTGCGCTACCATAGTTTGACGCGCCGTAACTTGCGTGGTGGTCAGTCCACCCTCATCGCCTCGGTATGCAAATTGTATCCCCGTAGTCGCCGTTTCCCAATTTCCAGCCACCTGGTCAAATGTCTTGCGTTCTATATTCCCCGTGGTCCTTTGGTGCTTTAAAGCAAACGCTTGGTAGTCCCAAGCACCGAGTGAGTTCTGCCAAGCCAAAGTCACATAGTTATATTTATTCGTCCCGTTTAAAGACCTATAAATACACGAGGCAGACTTAACCTCAAAGCGGTAGCAAAGGGATGCCATAGTAGATACTGTGGCGTTAGAAGGTACGGTAGAGCTATCGTCCATAAAGAAGACTTCGTAGTAGGCTACCGTTCCCGCGTTAAAGTGTGTAGTGAATCCCGTGTCTATGGTTTGGGCCGTTAGGTTTTGTGGACCTACGCCGAAGTATTGCAACTTTTCAAAGTCGTGGTCTGAGTCAGCGGGTGCTACTCCACCGCTTGTACTTGCCGTAAAAAACGCCGCGTCAAGAACAGAGTCACTTGAATCATATAAAGCTACATACGCACTTACTGCGGTAGAACTTATGGGGGCGGCTCCCGCCATTAATACGCCCAACGTTCTCCATTCAAAGTTTGATACCTCTTGATTAATTACGCTAACGTTAGAAGCCAAAGTGGAAGTATAGTCCGAAGACACCACCCTATCGCTTAGAATCTTTTTTGTTGATGCGGTAGGGAAGAAGTCCGATAAATAGACAGAACTTTGCTCTGCCCCCGTATTCGTAGTATATACCCCCCCTTCGTCCCAAGTTTGGGGCCTTTGCATTCCCGCACTCATAACACAACTAACGTACTGGTCTACTAATTCGTCAGCATAAACGGTAGGGGTTAGATTGGCAGCGGTAGCGTATTCTTCTCCGAAGTTTACTTTAATCTTTCGGAAGTTGCTACCTCCGTTTTGAGTCCAAATTTTGGTTGTGGCGTTAGAACCCAAAGTGTGAATAGTTTCAGAAACAAACCCATATAAAGAAGATGGCGACGGATCGCCCGTAGTGATAGATACAAAGTCAGCTACTATCTTATCTATACGAAATACCCCCGCACCCGCGAGGTTAGGCAGTAGTTTTATCCTTGCTTGTAGTTCGTAAGCATAGGGTGAGTCGTTGCTTTCTACGTATATATCAGCTATAAACTTATATTTAAAGTAAGAACCTGGGTAGTTGGTAGAAGTAACTACAAAGGTTATAGGTTCGAAGGCCCCGTGTACATATCCCGTACTCGGTCCGTATTCATTTGTAATAGCCATTATTTTACGTCTAAGTTTTTATTCTTTGATAAGCTCAATTTTATTGCGTTTGCTACGTCTTTTCCTATTGCCGTTGTTAACCACTTCATAGCTTTTGGTTTTAGGCGTTTTAAAGTATCGGAGATAAAGAAGGTAGGCTTTAACCCTCGGTTATAGATGGCTCTTGAAATTAGAAAGACCAAAGACTTACGGGGTGTGAATCTTCCTTGTGCATCGCGTGTTCCTTCTATGCTCTTTTGTACTACCCATTTATCTATTGCCCCACGTAAACCCCTTGGGCCTTTTCCGCTCCCAAACTTAAAAGGCGATTCCGATTGTCTTGAAAAGATATTTCTACTTGCACCTTGCACCCCTTTATCTACAAACTCCCAGTAGTGAACTTGTGGGGTAATATCTACAAAGTATGCGTCTTTATCTTCCCCAATAATTACGGGCATAGAATTGTACAACGCACCCGTATTAACCTTGTCTTGTTTCCTTAAAGATATACGTGCGTTCTTACGCCACATCTTACCTATCTTCTCAAGTGTCTTGGTTAGGTTTGTAAGCGGATATTCTACCCCTCCTATTTCTATTGTGGGTTTGGCCATTAGCTATAGGGTGCGATACAAAGGTTGTTTGAATTTGAAACCTCCAAAGAAAGCGATCCACTCCACCCCGTTAACTCGTTATCGAAGCGCACGGTAAAAGGTGTACACGTAAGGGGTAGTTCGGCTTTGTAGTCGTCGTCAACCGTCGTGTTGGTATTTGCCAAAGATTGTATGAACATATCTAAGACGTCGTGGAGAATCTGCAAGGTGTCACTATAGACCTGGTTGCGGTCTGTTAGGTCGGGTTTAATCATATCGGCTACAAGTAGTTCGAGGTCGTAGGATAGTATTCCATTGTCAATACTTACCCCTAAGATTTCGCAATAAAGAAACGGGTATTGTGTTTGGTCTAACTTCCCTATGTCTACTTCGTCTAAAGGCCCCGCGTGGAAGTGTTGAAGGATTAAGTGCTTGTCGGCTATGGCCTGAAGCGTGTCTACTATTTGTACGTATGATTTCATCTGTATTGGTCTACGTCGGGGGATTTGTTTTGTCTTCCCTTGTCTTGTTCATAAGATAGATATGTAAAGGCCGATTCTATTTCTATTTCTGTGGCGGCTTCTATTTTTAAGGGGTCACCCCCCGCAAGGGAATGAATGATAACATAAAACCCCCACTTCTCAGACATCAAGTCCCCTCCCCCTCCACCAGTAAAGAGTTGGCTAAATCTTTCGTTAAGGTCACGCCTATAGACAAAAAAAAATTGACGGCCCCCATTACGACGTCCATCTTTAAATTGTCCCAGTAGTTGGGGAAGACGTCCCCCTTGTATTTCTCTATCGTGTAGAAATCGCCCCCCTCTGTTTTGATCGGACGATATAGGATACTTAGAATCTCATTCAAGTTATCAAAGAACCCACCCCCGCAAAACGTTTCTAAATCGGCAAACTCGCCCACCGTTAACTTGGATAGGTTCGGGTGGAAGCCGTACTTCTTACCCTTATATTTTATTTTTGTACTAAGCTCTTGGTTGTTCTTATCGGCGTTATTGAGTCGGGATATTATCTTACTTATCTTCTCCACTTCGGGCATAGTAAGAGTCCCTACTTGTTCTTTGGTTAGGCCACATAGTAACGAGATGCTTTCTATTATCCACTCGGTAGAGTCTTCTTTAAATTCTATATCTGCAAGTTGTTTGTATTGCTTAACGGTTATGTCAGCCAGTGAGTCGGGTACGGTTATTTTCACGATATGTAATATTTTCCACTATAAGACGTTCCGATACGATTAATACATACGTATCTAACTGCGTCGATTAAGTGATTGTTTTTATCTAAGGGTTTGCTAAGTTGGACTCCGTTGCGGTCTACCTCCCATCGGTAGTTCCTAAATTCCTTTTGTGCGTTTACGGAGTCTTTGAGAATATATAGTTTGTGGCGTTTCATTATGTCGATACCTAACCGCACGGAGTCAGGCCCTTTCTTGGAAGGCTTTACGTTATGCCCTCGGCGGTGTAGTTCTTCTATCGACTTAGGTTCGGCACTATCGCAAATTATAGGCGTTCGTTCCAGGTTGAGTTTGGCAAGTTCCTGACTTATGTCGCGGTTCGTCATTCCCGTTTTATAAAGGTGTTCTTCAATGTACAAAGAATAGTCCTCGCGCCAAACAGAAACAAGCGCGGTTGGATCGTTGGTAAAACCCCAATCCATTCCATAGGCTACTAACTTGGCCCGTTCGGGTATAGCGTCAGCCATTTGCCATTGTGGGAATATCGCGGCGGTATTTACGCCACGTTCCCCAAGTCCATAGATACGCCAAAAGTTTTCGTCTGTTTCTTTAAAGCGTTCTATCTCGTCTATAACGGATTGTTCTAAGAAGGGATTGTCGAGGTAGGTAGTTTGGAAGAAGTCCACATCTTCGCGCTCTAAGATATGTTCGTAAATCCAATGATGCTCGTCCGAAGGGTTATAGTCTATAAATATCCTTCCCGTTGTTCTAAGTAGTAATTGCCTCCAATCCTCCAACGTTATTTCGTTAGCCTCGTTAACATACAAAATGTCCCGCTTTCGGCCTCTTAGTTTTTGTGGCTGATCGGTACTGATAAACTCTATAAGGTTTCCAAATAGGTTATAGGTGGCGTTGCTTTTGTTGTGGTGTTCTTCGTAGTAGTTTCCACCTTCGGTAAGTATCTGCATGAAGTCACGCATAATTGACGAACGCAAAGCGGGGAATGTTTTACGTACTATCGTTATTACAATACCCGCACCCCTATTCTTAAAACAAAGCTCTATTATAACCTGGCACAGTGAGAAGGTCTTTCCGCTACGACTACCCCCTTGGTGGACTTGAATCTTCGCCTTAGACTTCTTCGCTTGGTAGTATGTCGTGGGTTGCTTAGTCAAATAAGCGGTCGTTGCATATTTCTTCTAAGTCGCGTCCATCTTCGTCTTGTAAAATGTCGGCATACATTCCGTGTAAATACCACTCTTTTACAATTTGCCATACCTCTAATTCAGTTAGCTTCTTTTCTTTGATTATATCATTCATCATCAAACCATTTAAAGGGTTTAGGTTCGTTAATCTCTATTTGTTGCTTCTCTACATATCCCCGATTCTTTCCCTTGGTCTTTAAATAGAATATCGTACTACTGGGAACCTTCTCTTTTATTTGTTGGTGTAGTGAGCTTTCCGCAAAGTCTATCGCGCTTTCTTGTATATCCTTTACCGCATCGGCATAGTCGGTATCTTCTTCTAACCAACGGTAGTGAGTACGCCTTTCTATATTGCACGACTTAGCGGCGGTAGTTACGACGCCAAGGGATCGCTCAAGTGCGTCAAGAAAATCTTTTTTATTATGTGACATTTGTGACTTTGTTACGTTTGGGTGAATGAACTTACCCATACTATTTGAATACTAAAATTAGTAATAAGACTACCCAGGTTATAGCAATACCCCAAAGAATACAAGCAATGTACTTCTCTTGTCTAATTGTTAGGTTTAGGCTTTTCTTTTTTGTTAGGTAGTCGTGGTCGTTCATTCTTTTTAAGTCGTGGCTATTCATTAGTGCGCTTGTGTCATTACTTCTAAGTCGTCTATTTCTCTTGTAGCTTTCTTACCCGTAAAGTCTTCCCATCGCTTTACTATGACATCGCAATACTTCGGGTCTAATTCCATTCCGTAACATTTGCGGTTTGTTTTCTCTGCTGCTATTAGTGTTGAACCTGAACCTAAGAATAGGTCTAATATTAAATCTTTATTTTCTGAAAAGTCTATTAGTACTTCTACAGTTATTTTTAAGGGCTTTTGCGTTGGGTGAACTCTTTTACCACTTTCGCCTTCCCGAACCATTCCATTCCAAGTACACTTATATTTTTTTATTGCAACTCCTTTTTTATTAGTCCAAGCTAACTCACAGTCACTAAAAGTTGTTCCCGTAGGTCTGTCT
>Ga0114901_1000719_pt1 | contig 20886 bp, 20 predicted proteins | sample MalvireepMed_s16_FD_89686 | JGI IMG/M metagenome (GOLD analysis project Ga0114901, IMG submission 89686) | Marine viral communities from the Global Malaspina Expedition - Malaspina viral metaG DeepMed_s16 | ecosystem: Environmental > Aquatic > Marine > Oceanic | place: Mediterranean Sea... | reverse complement strand
CTTCTGGCTTCTCAGACGCCTCCAACTTTTCAAAACAATTCAAGAAGTTTACCGGACAAACCCCATCGAACTATCGTAGAGGATTTGAAAAACGACCAATCTTCCTCATGTGAAACCTTTGTGGGGATCGAGTGATTCACAGAGACAAAGCAATGAGTAACCATGGAGGAATATTTACATGCAAGATATTGGGGTATCTGTCAGTGGGATTGGGATACTGGGCCTAATTATAACCAGCTCGATACTCATTGCTGTACCAGGCCCAAGCATCATGCTTTTTATTGGACAGGTAATCATGAAGGGTAGAAGTCATGCGTTGCGTGGCGTGATCGGCAATGCAATTGGCATGTTGAGCATTGCGATACTTCTTTCGTTTGGACTTGGCCCTCTAATATTGAAGTCCGATTTCGCTTTGTCTGCTATCAGAATGCTGGGTGCGATCGCCTTGCTGCTTATCGGCATAGGATATCTTGTAGCTTCGAAAAACGCGAGCCCGGTTGCAGCCGAACAGCCAACAAAGAGAAAATCACCGCTCACTGCTGGAGTGATAGTCGGTATAACCAACCCGAAAGCTTTCATCATGTTTGGAACCATAGTCCCCAGCTTTCTCAGCGGTAATCTTGCGAGCCCCACAAGCGTCCTGCTCATGTACTCGATGATACCTATCATGTTGGGTATTGTGATCGATAGTGTCTGGGTTGTAACTGCGCACAGCGTAAGCTCCCGCCTTTTTGCTAATGTGGACAGTATTAAAATCGTAAACCGTATCGGAGGTGGCTTAATCATTCTGATGGCTCTTACCTTGGCGTACGAGGCTATTTCCGGTTTATCAATCATCAGGCAGACGACAATATGAGCTGACCAGCCCGCAGGACATTCAGTACGGGTCTACCCGAGGGCTGTCTCCGCCTGATCCATAAACCGGCCCGCCTCCCAAGTTGCTCCTGTGGCCGGGGAAGCCAAGATGACACCAGAAAGCGCATATCTTGATCAGCGATTAGAAAACCTGAGTCCGGAGAAGACGGTATTAGAACAGTTGCAAGCAGCAAACCGTACAGCTACCGGAAGGGACTTACGTATGCGCCTAGCTCAATTGGGGCTTGATGCACAGAAAATAGTAACCCCCCCAGCGGGTCACTAAGTGGCGGTGAGCGTCTGAAGGGAGCTCTAGCCTGCATACTCTACGCCGATTCACTACCACAACTGTTGTTACTTGATGAACCGAGCAATCACCTTGATTTGCGCTCAGTACAAGCTTTAGAAGTCATGTCACGTAACTACCACGGTGCGTTGGTCGTGGTGTCCCATGATGACACATTTCTAAAAAACATCGGACTTACAGATTGTTTGGTTGGGACTGAACATGGTTGGAATGTGCAGCCACTTTAATGAGGATCAATATGTCATCCGAACTACCAAAAGCAGTCGCTCACACTACACTTCTGACACTTTACTGAATTTACGGCGCAATCAAATAAAAATGACCAAATTCACCGTTGTTGTAACCTGACTGTGTTCTATTCCATCCAAGCTTTTCAGCTACTCGTTTGCTCGCTTTGTTGTCGTCGGCAATAAAGACCTGGATTTTCGAGAAATCAGTTTGATTCGATAGCCGCTCAATAGCTATTCTGCAGGCTTCGGTTGCTATTCCGCGCCCCCAAAACTCCGACCGGAGGAAGTAACCGAAATCCCACATATCATTGATTTTTTTAAGGCCACAGAAACCAACGAACTCATCTGTCTTCGCATCAGCAATAACAAAACGGGAAGGTTTGTGTAGCGCGTCGTCAAACCAATCCATTGCCTCTATCTGTGTGAGGGGGCGACGAGGCCCAAGAAACCGCATCACTTCAGCATCTCGTAACATCTCTACAGCCAACGCTCGATCTCTTTCTTCGGGGTACCTGATCTTCACTGAACTCATAGCTGCAGCATCCCTGACGTATTAAGGCTCTCGTTCGCAAACAGACTAATGGTTGCAGCATGCGCCTATGGAATGGAGCTGAAGGCACAACGGAAAGGGTGCGCATGCTGCAATAGTTATTTTTTGAATCAACCCTCAAGATTCAACTTCATCTCGAGCAGAGAACCACGAAAGCCAAACTTCTCATACGCTCGAACCGCAGAGTTATTCTCCGCGTACACGTCAAGGTAGAAGTCTACCACTCCTCGTTGTTGACCCCAGCTGACCAAATCTTGCAAGATAACCTTGTTTAGCCCGAGCCCTCTATACTCCTCTGCCACATACATGAATCCCAAATATCCATGCTTATCGTGGTCCAAGGCAGGCTTTGAGTGGCGCAATTGAACGTACCCTGTAGCGACGATATCGCCAGACACCTCTCCAACGACCAACCGACTATCACGATCCGAAATCAGCTTTTCGATGTCGTAGTAATAGGCATCTTTATCTTTCAGAGATGCATTATACGGTCGCTCGGCATCAATCACTTTCTGTTCCAGTGCAACGAGAGAGCGATAGTCACTATCCCTTGCTTCCCGCACAATCAACCCATCTAAATTCATCATTACTCCAATCTCGATGACTCAGAAACATAACGCTGAGCGAAGCCCACACCGCCTTACGCGATAGGTTAGTTCACTCACGCTCAGCCAGTAGCAGCCCGCCCCGGCATCCCCAAGAAATCTGACGCAGATCCTGTTGACCAAGTGGCGCATAGCCGGAAGAAAAAACCAGTGGCTCAATACCATACCAAAGAAGGCGTAGGCGCATATCACTATCCGCTCAAGTCCCAGAGAAAGGGCGATCAAAATCAACATCTCAACTCTTTTGTGCGCTGCATTAAGGAACTATGTCGCACACAAAGAACCAGCCAAAAGATGGATGCCTGGGTTATCGCGATACACGCAACAACTCCGTTCCAGGACGATGCAGCAAATGCATAAGCCGCGAGACTTGCACCAATAGCGCCGCCCAAGTAATAGAAAGAGAGGTAGATTCCGGTTGCCACTGCAACCGGCACTTTGCGAGAGCTGCTTAACAACCGCGTCGTCACGGTCTGAAACATGTATGTTCCTGTGGCGAACAGCGCAACGCCTACAATGATGGACGTGCTGGTTCCGCCGATCATCCAGAGCGATACCCATATCAACGAAATCAGTGATACTGTCAGCGCTGTTTCGCTCATGTAGCGCCTCACGAAGCGCGAAGTAAGAACGAAAAAAGTGCAGGCAGGCAAGCTAAATAGATCGTTCCAATCTGCTCTGAATCCCAAAGATACGGCTCTTGGGAAAGCCGCAGACCGAGTGCCGTGAAAACCGCGCTTTGCGTGAAAAGCAGTGCGAATCCTGCGAGATACGCAACGAACAGCGTGCGGTCGGCGAAGGCTTGTCTCGCGTATTGCTGCGGAACCTGATGCCGCTCGAAGCCGTTCGCTGGCGCAGCGCCGGAGGCATCCGAAAGAAAGTGAATCGTCACTGCGGACAGCACCATCAGGCATGCCGAACTCAGGAACCCCAGCTCCCAGCCAATTGCATCAACTGACCACGCAGGATACATCCGACTGAATGTGCTACCCACAATCGTTCCGGTAACATACAGCGGCACCAAGCTCCCGGGGCGGGTTGAGACCAGCTTCATTGTTGATGTCAAAAGAAATGGAATAACGATTCCCTGGCCAAGCCGCAGTATGAAAAGCCAGTGCTGACTCGTAGAAAAGGCAGCCGAAGCATTAAGCGTCGCCAGTGCCAGGAACCCCAATACCAGGAGCCTAGAAGGGCTGGCGTGTTTGGTCATCGCACCGGTTATCGGCGCAGTTATCATCATCCCCAGCAACGACGCCATATTTAGCCAGCCAGCCTCAGATAACGTTGTACCAAACCGATCCACCAACTGTGGGTACAGGGCCTGCAGCTGATACAAGTTAAAAAAAGCGCCGAGCGATCCGATAATCAAGACTGTACGCATGACTTATTCCTTTCCAGACAGGAATAAGCTACGTGGGAACCAAGCCCGAATGAATGTCGGTTTTAGTATCGCAGTGATACAGGATCTGACAGAGCCCTGGGTCATAAATCAGGGTATTCTCTACTGAAGGGAGGGATGTATGAGATGGTCGAACTGAAACAGATCAAGCATTTTGTGGCGGTTGCGGAAGAGCTCAACTTCAGACGAGCTGCCGAGCGATTGCATATTACCCAGCCACCGCTGAGTCAAAGCATCAAAGCACTGGAAGAAACTCTGGACGTAAAGCTTTTCGAGCGGAATACCCGGGGAGTCCAACTTACAAAAGCCGGCGAAGCCTTTCTCGGAGAAAGTCTGGAGGTACTCAGTGCAACGCATCGAAGCGTCAGTATTGCAAGGCAGGCAGCCCATGGTGACATAGGAACGTTGCGCGTTGGTTATTCGGCTAGCGCGATCTTCTCCACAACCCTCACGTCGGCTCTGGCTCACCTACTCACCGAACGCCCAATGCTGGATTTGGAAATAATTGAAGGGAATGCCCTTGTTCATATCACGGCGCTTAAAGCCGGCAAGCTTGATGCCGCGATACTCCGGGCTGATCTGAATGAAGACTCTTTGTCTGGCTTGTCCGTTTCCAGGTTGGGAGATGAGCCGCTTTTTGTGATCCTGAACCGAGGCCATCGGCTGCAGGAAAGATCATCAATCAACTTCAAGGAGCTTGACGGCGAACGAATTTTGCTCCAACCAGCCACCCAAAGAACCTTTCTAAGGCGACAACTGGAGACGTTAGCAGACAAGGCAGGGATGTCCATAAGCCGTGTTTTAGAGGTACCCGATATTGGCAGTACGCTTTGTTTCGTTGGAGCCGGTATCGGCATCACAATCCTTCCTGCCAGTGCTGCGTCTATGGCTCACGGCCTGATCACCATACCTTTGGCGGGTGAGTGCTGCTCTCAGCCACTTCTGATGGCCAGCAAGGAGGGAAACCCCTTAAGTGAAAAACTCCGGGAACTGGTCAACTCACAACCCCTGACCGGTATGTAGTAGGAAGACAGACTTACAACCAGTGCGTCGGATAGCGATGCCCGGAAATAAGCCGGTGGTAAAAAACCCCAAATACCACAATGAGAACGGCACCTGCCCCTACGGGCATGAGCAAAAAATCCCAGTGTTCACCGGCCACCATAACAACTAACGGATTGGCTCCAGCCGGTGGGTGAGTTGTTTTGGTCAACAACATCAAGCATACGGCTAACCCTACTGCCAACCCCATAGACCATGGTGTAACGCCCGCGAAGGTAGCCACAAGAAGGCCGATCGCGGCGGTCAACAAATGACCAACGATGATGTTTCTTGGCTGTGCCAGCGGGCTTTCCGGCAACCCGAACAGGATTACCATCGTTGCACCAAAGGGCGCCATCAACCAGACAGAAGACTGAAAAGCGCTGCCCAGGCTTCCGAGGGTGGTAATACACAGCATGGCTCCCAGGCCGGCCAGCAGAGGAACAAAATATCGTGAGGTGGTCAGGCGTTGATACATCAGTAAGTCTCCAGTAGACAGATTGGTCTACTCAGGGTAGACAGTATTGTCTACCCGTGTCAATATGCAAGAGTCTGGGCTAACTAACGCAGGTTCTGTATTCATGGACAAGCAAGAAGAGCTGGTTCGTACTGCCTTTCAATTGTTCTACTCCCGGGGCATCCATGCCGTGGGTGTAAATCTTGTACTGGCAGAATCCGGCATAGCCAAGAAAACGCTTTACCATCACTTTCCCAGCAAAGAGCATCTGATAGGGGCCACAATCCAGTACCGTGACCGCAATTACAGGGCTTGGCTGGCCTCACGGCTGGAGCAGGTCTCCGCAGGCAAGGCTGCTATTCTGGAGTTATTTAATGCCCTGGATGACTGGTTTCATGATCGTGTGCCGGAGATCGACCACTTCAATGGTTGTTTCTTTATTAATGCCTGTGCTGAATTTGGTGACCGAGACAATGCCATCCATCAGGCTTGTGCAGGACACAAAGCCGATGTGACGGCCTTAATTAGACAGCATGTCGACGAATTGTCTCTTTCAGAGGAATTAACAAACGAGCTCACAAACCTGATTGTTTTGCTCAAGGAGGGGGCTATATCTATGGCTCATGTTCGGGGGAACCGAAACGCAGCCATGGAAGCCAAAGATATACTGGAAAATATCCTGCGAGACCGAGTGGGTGATGTGTGAGGGAATGCTTGGACCATCGAGTCTTGGTTTACAGCGGGGCCTTGCGCAATGGTAATTCAGGTACCGCCCGCAATCTGCATCGCGCTTGGCTCGGTGGAGCTGAATCTACTTCGGTTTGCAGTGACGACAGTTCAACTCGTTGAACACCATGGGTATGGATAAAGTCCTGCGGAGGTAGCACCCCAAGCTTGATCAGACCAAAAGCCAACCCTGGTGTTAGGAGTATGAACTAATGGAGAAAAACTCACACAAACCCGGCCCCAGCTCTTTGCAGCGCCCGATCCCTGCAACAATTGCTACGGTGATTCGAGATGGCAACGTGTTACTAGTCCGCCGAAAGAACCCACCAGATGCTCAGTTCTGGGGGTTTCCCGGAGGAAAGATAGATTTCGGCGAAACTATTGAAAGCGCAGCAATACGTGAACTATATGAAGAAACGGGAATTCAGGCACACGCTGTAAACACGTTCACTGCGGTAGACGTCTTTGGCCGTGATGACTCTGGACAAATCCAACAGCACTTTGTGCTTATAGCAGTGTTATGTCGATGGATTGCCGGTGAGCCCGTTGCTGGGGATGATGCCCTGGATGCACGCTGGATTCCGATACGCAGCCTAGAGAATCATGATTTAGCACTAAGTCTGGGTGTGGTAGAGGTTGCTCATCTGGCTAACAAGCTAGAAAGCCAAACATTATGACAAATCCAACCAATTTGGGGCATTGATGAATGCTACGTGAGTTAACGGTGCGGGAAGCAAGAGGTAACTGTCGTTCCCAATCAGGAGCCTTACGCGCTTAGTTAGCTCACTCACGGCGAGCCAATAGCAATCCGACTCCGGCACTCCCAAGAAATCCAGCACAGATCCTATTGAATAGTCGACGCATAGCTGGACGAGAAAACCAGTGGCGCAATCCCTTACCAAAGAAGGCGTACGTGCTTATCGCTATCCACTCAAGCATCAGAAAAAGAGCACCCAAAATCAAGAACTGGAGTCCTATTGAACCTGACGGGTCGACAAACTGAGGGAGAAAGGCCGTAAAAATCAAAATGGCCTTTGGGTTACCAGCCGCTAAAAGAAATTCTTGTTTCGCCAGTTGGAGCAAATTTTTACCCGCAGGTGACTCATCATCGGCACCGGTTGGATCAGCTGTCCAAAGCTGGAAAGCCAGCCAAAGCAGATATAGTCCGCCGACGACTTTTATGGCGAGAAATAACTTCTCCGACGTATACAGCACCGTTGCCAAACCCGTAGCTGCAAGAGTAATCATGCCCACAAAAGCAACAAGCCGACCAATGCCAGCACAACAGGCTGCCTTGATGCCGTAACGTTTGGCATTCGCCATTGAAAGAAGGTTGTTTGGCCCAGGAGCCATGTTTAAAGCAAAGCTCGCTGGTATGAATAAAAGGATCGTCGATAGGGTCACAGTTGATTCTCCTTTATGAACTACAGCAAGGTGGCTTCTGAAGCACCGTCACTGCCATCTACTTCCAATGGGTCCCAGTCATTCGAATGATATTGTTCGGGAACTCTCCGGATTCAACTTCTTTCGAGAAGGCGCGCGCTACATCCAGTACTGTCTGGCTGACATAAGCATATTGTTTTGAGAAAGGTGGCCAATAGTCACCCAGTCCCAACGCATCATTAATAACCAGTACCTGACCGTCACAATCAGGCCCCGCGCCAATACCGATCGTCGGGGCTGAAAGTGCTTGCGTAATCCGCCCGGCTAATGAGTAAGGTATATGTTCCAAAACCACCATAAACGCCCCGGCGCCCTCAATTGCTTTCGCGCCTTCCATAATTTGTTGGGCTTCTGGCGCTGTTTTACCTGCCTGCTTGAAACTACTTGCCGTCTGCGGCAATAGACCGGCATGACCAACAACCGGTATCCCATCTTGAACCAAGCACTGGATCGCGGGGACATTGGGCCCTTCAAGTTTTACGCTATCCGCTCCGGCCGCAATCAACCGCCGGGCATTCACTAGAGCAGTGTTTGCATCTTTATCAGTGCCAAACGGAAGATCGCCAATGATATGCGTATCCGGGGCGCCTCTTCGAACAGCACCAATGTGATACTCCATGTGCTCGATGGTGACTTGCCGCGTACTCTCAAATCCCATCTCTACCATACCCACAGTGTCGCCTACCAGAATCACCGGGATACCAGCTTCTTCAAGGCTTCGTGCCACGGGACAATTGTATGCGGTCAACATGGTAATAGGCTTTACGCCTTTGAGTTTGGATAACGATCTTGCACTCAGCTTCATGATCTCTCTCCTATGTCCTATGAGTTTCAGGCCGATCTTTTTGCCAGCAATGCCCACACCTCAGCGGAAGACAAGAGAGTGCCGCCCACCACATTAAAACAGACGTTGCGTTCTGGGCGAGGTGAAAAAATAAAGATAAACGTGGGACCCCAGCAGCAAGCATTAATGAACGAAACAGATTAAACGTTATCTGCCTCACTGATCCTTAGCGGAGCTTACCTTTAAAATATCCCTCAAGTTCTTCAGGACACGATCTTGCAAATTTTCTATACCTATGTTTTTAATCTTAGCCGCTTCTCCAAGCGCCGGCTTTACGTCTCCCGGTCCCACGGGCCGGCCAGATCTTTCTACAAAAGGGCCATCCGTCTCCGTGAGCAACCGATCATCAGGAATCTCGCACAGAATACGCCGCCCCTTCTGCGAACTGAGCATCCGCTCGTTCACGGAGAAATAACACCCCAACTGAACACCACGCCGCACCTCCGACACAGTTCCTGTGAACCAGTGTAAGACTACTTTCCCTCGGTCGGCTGGTAGATGCTCCTCGACCAGATCAAGAACATGCTTCGCAGATCGAACACTGTGCACACTTAGGATTTTGTCTCCTGCCCGCGCACAAAGACAAAGTATTGAGCGGAAAACCTCCCTTTGCTGATCGAATGACCGATAGTGATGCGGTCCAGCATCCAGACCAACCTCTCCGACATATCGCGTTTCTGGAAGGAGCTGTTCAAACAAGTTCAACTCATGGGCTCTCTCAGCAACCAGTTGAGGGTGAATACCTAACCCTACACGGACGAACTCACTATTACTCGCCAACTGCCTGTTTCGCGGGAAAGCTTTGGGGGTAGTGGTGACTGCCAAGGTTGCCGTTTGCCGTGCCTCACACTCCGCGATCGCACCCTCCAGATCAGGATATAGGTCTAGGTGACAATGAAAATCCACAAATTCAGGACGCATATCATCGACTCGGTCTGGCGGTAACGCCATCAAGTAGTTCAGCTACTTCCAAGACACCCCGTCGGAAAACCTCGGCATAATCAGGTATCTCAGCCGGCGCGGCTGTTAACGGGCCGGGCTTGTGAATCAGAATGTCGGCTAGTTCCGGCCGATCGGCTAATCGTTTGGCCATAAGCTGGAATGATCTTACATGTTCACCTTCCGACCTGTCAGTAAAGAGGGTTTGCGCTGCGAGGTCCGAAACAGTATAAAGCGTGGGATCGCTCGACCGAAGTCCAGCCTTTAAGGAAGCTCGGCGAATAAGGCACGGAACACAGTAGCCACAGTGGCGCGGTGAAAGTTTCTTGTAACGCGCCTTGGCGGGAGACGAGCACGACATCGAATTGCCGACTACCTCTCTAAGAAAATCCAGGTCCGCACAAGAATTCACCATTTCCCCCTTCGTGCTGTGTCGATACCGGTTCAAAAGCGTTGCTTGGATGCCGATAGCTTCAAGCAACTGGTTTATACCTGCAATGAAGTGAGGATGTGCCGTTCGCGTGCTCAGCGCACCAAACCTCAAAGGATCTAGCGGAACATTGAGTGCAATCAAACCATTTTCCGGCACATTCACAGTTACCGGCTTTTGGAATGCTGAGGCCGTCAGAGACGCTAGAGCGAAAAACAAAAAAGACCGACCACGCTGGGTTTCCTCAACCTCTCCGGTATCCAGATGGTTATGATCAAACCCGAGGTGCACCCGAATAGCCTGGGGCTCAACGGTGGGAAACCGTCGCCGTATACGCTCAAGGAGATAGGTTTGGGCCTTGGCTGTCTCTGCATCCCAGTAGTGACTAACAAGGAGGGGATACTTACCGTCATCGATAAGATCGATCGCACCAATCAAGCTATCCAACCCGCCGGAGAATAAACAAACCTCGTCAAAGCCATCGAGCAAAAGACTTTCGGTTGGCTCAACGATCGATGACATCCGTTCCGGACGAGCTCGGAAGAAGAGTCGCCAACGGTCACCGGTTAGGAATTTCAAAAGCGATTCAAGCCGTCGAGATAGCCGCGTCCACATAGGCGGGTCTGAAACTGGCACATATAGATCGATCTCACGGGTCCAGCCATCCTGAGCATTTATCTTCCTTGACACACGTGTATCACCGGCGTTGACCATAGCGGCGAGCAGCACAAGGTCCACAGCTTCCTCTGCTGGCTCCAGCCCTAGTGAGGACAGTTGGTCGAGTGCGTGCCCAATTCCAAAGTCAATCTTCCTGTCAGCATTCAGGAAGTTGATCTCATGTTCCGCAGAGTCTCTCTGGATAACCCGAACGTTCGCCTTGTCATCGGCACCAAGTCGTCCAATCAGGCTAAACCTTTTCATGACGCATCACCCATAGCGTGCATAAGGTTAAATGCGGCCTCGTAAAGATCGAAAACGAAGTTATCAATCTGTTGGCCACTCACATCGGCCAAGCTGGATCCAAAAGACGAAAACCTGTCTCGAACACAACCCTCGACGAACTCATGTAACATACGCTGCGCCCGCTCTACTGAGGTGAGATCGGACGAGACGCGAATGCTGTTCGTACCAACCTCGTTCAATATCTTACCCTCGATAGATCGACTAACAACGCCGATAAAGAACTCCTGAAGATCGGCCGGCACCATCTCGTCAAAATTGCCGATGCCCTCGGCTGCCAGTGCTGCGATGGTTTCGAGCATCGCATCACGCGCTATCGCCTCATCGATCGTCCCTCCCGGCGGACACAATGCTTCTGTCAACGCGACGAATACATCTACGGCTGGCGCACCTGCAAGTTCTTGAAGGTTGAATGGCTTCAACGCCTCAGCAGGCCCTTGTGTAGCAAAAGTGCGAACTAGACCAGCAACACCACCGGCTGTAGCCCGTGAGTTAGGCATGCGGCGCGAAGCACCCCTTCCACCACCACTCGCGGCTACATATCGCCCGGCACCGCGACGAATAGCGTTGCCGTCAGAGGTTCTGGCTCCCCGTGTAAGGCTGCCGCGCGCTTGACCAAGTCCCGTGCCCGGGGGCGGGGGCTGTAATGGAGGATAGATAGGTGATGGCAGCTCACCGTCACTATCACCATTACCGTCAGGCGATTCACCGCCTTCGGGTGCTGCTACCGGCACAGCAGGTGGATCATCAACCCAGCTTGGCACCAGCCCGGTCTTTGAGCCACCAAAAGATCCTGACGTCCCCACTAGCGTCTCTCCCCGCCTCTACCCATTTGCCTCGCTGCCTTGGCCGCGACCTGCAAGGGTTTATTGTCATCCTGTGCAGCCCATTCTGAAAGAAGCGTCTTGAATTCCACCTTCACATCCTCCGACGTCAATGCATTCGTCCACCCGGTTACAGCCCACGGGCCTAGCTTGGAAACCGGCAGCCCCTTTAGAAAGGCAATGAGGGAAGGCTGCAAAAACGAATGATGCTGACAGATTACTGCGAGACCTAGCGCACCGGCTGGCTGCTCACTAAAGTCCTCCGCTACAGTGGCTTTGGCTCGCAAGGCGTCAAAAAGCTGCTCGGCTTCGGAGCCAGGCAGACGCGCCACCTCCGCAGCTGCCTGTCGCACCTGAAGCGGTGGACCGCTAAGCTTAGCGAGTAGCTCATCAAGTTCCCCGAGCGACGTGACCGCGCCGAAAACGCTGCGCCTATCACGAGTTACGAAGACATAGGGCCTCAGATCGTATTCAGCAAGTGATGGATCGATCATGGCCCACTGCTTGGCCCACTCCAGATTAGGCCAATCTGGTAATGCCGATGCTTCGAGGGCCACGTCGCTCCCTGTATCTTTTTTCTTACCGCCCTCAGCATCCTTCGGTTCTTGCCTGTCACCACGAACTACAGCTTCAAGCTCGGCCAACTCCTCAGAGGCCCCTGTCCCTGCTGATCCTCGCGCAATTGCATCATAAACCTCCGGCGCAAAGCGTTCCGCCAGCATGATTTTCGCCAGAACAGTTGGATTGAGGTCATCACCAAACCCCCTCTCCTCCGCAATTGCGAGGCGTAACACCATCGTATTGATAAACCGCTTCACCTGCCGTGGATTGCCGCGTGCACCGTCAGTCAGGATAGGCGCGATCCGGTACGCAAGATCGAGGGCTCGCTCTACCGAGGGCGGCACGGTCCCTAGCGCCTCCGCAACGCCGTTTCGATCGAGTCCCGGACCTTTCCATGGGCGTCGCAGAACCTGGCGCGCAAAGGCAACCAATTTCTGAAACTCATCCGACTGCTCACCGCATTCGTTCAACACAAGCAAAAGGATGATATAGATACGAGTCTCAGCATACCCTAGCGATGGCAAACGAAATGGCACCTGAATCAACTTTTCGAGATAGTTCCTCGCATACGTTGCTGGCCCAGCAGCCACCGGAAGGTCTGGGAAATGCTGCCTCACAGCATATTCGATCATGCCCTCGTCGGCAGCGATGACGAATGCTGCCTTAGGCACAAATAGGAAGAGGCGAATGGCCTCCAGAGTTTCAATTGCGGTCTCAGGAAGACAACGATCCAGGTCATCTACTAGCACAACCAAACGATCGATATCAGCGCGGCGCAAAAGCTCCTCGAACTCTTCTCGAAAGGCATGCATCTGCTGCGGTGCAGTTTCAGTTTCAGGTTCCGCTTCCTTCAGATATTGTCCGGCCTGCTCGACGACTGACCGGAGATCACCCTGGGTGATCGAATCAGCCGACTTTCCAACCAGGTTTGATGCAGCGCCGTAGAGTTCCTTCAGCGTGTCCGGATGCGGGACACCGGTCGCTGCAGTGAAGGCCACACCACCGACTCTGCGCGCAAACTTCATCCAGTCAACCCTACGCAAAACCGTTTTTGCCTGGTTAACAACTCGGGTCGATGCTGACTGGCTCCGCAGCAGTTCCTCTACAATTGTCTCGATAAGGACGGCTTTCGCGTCCTCATACCCCTGAAATAACCATCCATTGAATCTCACGCAGAGGACACGTTCACGGTCGGCAAAAGCATCCTCTACCATCATCAACACACTTGACTTCCCTGCGCCCCAGTCACCGTGAACGCCAACTGTCAGCGGTTCATCCGACTTCTCATTAACCAGACGCACTACGGTATGAGCAATGGCTTCGTAATACAGAAGATCAACAGATGTTTCGTTATCGGCGACAATCATACAGTCCCCCGGAGCAGCAGTGTTTCTAGGGTCGGATCAGGCACGTTGGATTACTGGATCAATTTCGGCCGTCGATGGGGGGTTGACCACCAACTGAGATGGCATGATGTTTTGACCTGCCTTCCTCAATGTGGCTCTGCTGTTCATGGATGCCCGCTCCCAACAATAACCCACGACCGATAAGGACGGGCAGGTCACAACACCATATCTAGTAACTTTAATCGCATTCTTCATAATTGTCATACTATCCCAAAAAATCAGGCACTGATCTATCGTGTAGAAACGCATCATTTCTAAGCAAAGTTTCCAACGGCGCAACAGAATGAAGTAAACCCTCACTGAAAGCATTGGAACGATCAATTAGTAATCGCAATAGCTCAAGAGTTTTTAACTGAGCTTGAGAGAAGCTCTTCTTTTTCTGTCGTAAGACTGGCAATGAATTCTGACTAACAAAACCAAAGTGCCTTCCCATTAGCCCTGCTACCACATCAGATATCTGAACACCGATGCTGCTCTTTGAGTTCAAAAATATATAATCCAGCCTTTTGGATCCGTCATAGACTTCCACTTTTGATAGCACCTTCTCTATATGCGTTTCTCTATCAAAAGTATGGGAAGCATTTTTAAATAGATACAAACGGTGTAAAAAATGAGGACTAAAATCTTTAATTAACTCCCCCGGCTCATCATCATGCAAGAAAGGTAGCTCTAGCCCTCTAATTTTTGAAGCATTTCTGATCGTCTGTTTTAATATAGGTGTTGCAAGACTTCGGTCCTCAACTACTTGGGAATCCAAGAATCGTAAAATTTCACTAAGGAAACTAGAAACCTCAGACCGCTTTATATTTGGATAGTTAAAATTAACCAACAATTGCATGAATTCATATGAATTCTTACTCACAAAATAATGAAGTTCCGATTTAATCTCTAGATGAAACGGAATGATTCCAAGAGGATCTCCAGGCATTAGTGATTCGACAATATCCAGAATTGACCAGTAAAGGATGTCTATAAAAGAGTAATGAATATAAATATCGTTGTCTAAAATCCATACCAAAAAATTTGAAATCCTCTCTGACCCCAAAGCATCTTCGTAGCTTCCTTTAGAAAGATATTCGAACTTGATTTCATTAGCAGATCTTTGGATTTTAAGTAAATCACGGAGAGATTCTTCGCTCGACGCCGGGAGTCCGCTTTGGGTCGCAATCCCAGCAAGAACAAAAGGATTTTCAATCGGCGCATTTAGCCCCACTTCCGTTAACTTTAAACGCCTAACATTGTTAGTCTCATCATAGAACATCTGCATTTCACTGTCCCAATTACGGAGCGGCGAAATATTCTCTCTTAATTCTTTAACTTGGATTTTGGTCATCATAATAATAAATTTATTAACTTATGAAAGTGCAATTATCTTAAGTAGTAAGCCGAGAATGACGTAAAGTGGCAGCTGCTGCTCAATCCTAACGATCTATCGGATACAGAGCCAGCACAAAGTCGGGATTGGGCTGATGCACCTAGAGCAACCGAGTAGTATGTAATTCAGCAAGCACAGCATAGACCCGACCCATCCAATGGCACAATGTAGCCGTGTCTGTTGGGCCCAGGCTTGATGTGATGTTTTGTTGATGAGAAATTCGACGGAACCCAGCAGGAAAGTCCTTTTTTAGCTTCTCATTGGCAGGCCAGCGTAAGGAAGCCTTCACCAACGACCAGCCCATAGCCGAAAGCTTTGAGTGCCAATCGTATTTTTCAGATGGTTGCTTCAGAAGCAGTGTCGAGAGTCTTGCTTCAGAGCCTACGGTATCAACCTCCACCAATGCATAATTCTGGTTTTGATATCTGAACACACGGTAAAGCAAGTATCTTGGGTTGCCATCTGGCAGTCGATATTTCGAGTGACCTTTCAGCGCCGGTAGCGGAATCATTTCTTCAGCCACGATTCGGCAACCTTTGATTTCCAACAGGTCGCTCATGGCAATAAATGCTTCAAATTTGTGGGTGAATAGATGTGAATCCTCACTCTGGTCATCAATGCCATCAGAAACACCCGCTGGCAGCTCTCCTCGAACGGTTGGCTCATCAGTACTGACATCCGTTGTGCCGTCAGCCAGATCAACAACGCCTCCCTCTGATTTTCCCTTTCTGGCAGCAGACTTACGTCTGCCATCCGAAGGCTTGCGGGTAGTGTAAGCAGGCTCGGAGAACTCCAATTCTACTTCCGGGACCTCCAGCACGTACTCATCTGCATCGGTAGTTGGCAGCTCGTCATCATTAATCTCCGGTGGGCCATCCGTTCCCCCTCTTTCTGTGGTACTGCCTTTTTTCCCTGCTGTTTGCTCCTTGAATTTCGGATCGAAGAACTCTATCTCTTTCGGGATCTGGCTGCTCAGGTTTGTAAGACTGTGTATTTCATACACGAAAAAAAGCTCAGACTCTTTGGCGTATTGACCTCGCACCTTCATTTTCACGTTTTCTAAAGGCGGGGGATCGAAACGGAACGGCCAGTACCGGGGACCATTTCTAACTTCGCCCTCTGTCAGTTGGTATTGGGCGATGCTTTGAAACGAGTTCCGAACCTTTTTATCCAACAGAAGCCACGCCAGCATTCTGCGTTGGCTGGGGTTACCTCGCACTACCCTAGGCAGTGAGCTACTTGGCAAGATATGGATCTCTGCCCTATTCGGGTTCTCACCCATCTGAACGTCGAATTCCTCGTCTAATCCATTCGGGTTCATTGCTAGGCGAGTCAGGTAGGCAGAATGGAAAAAAAGGGCCCGGGCCATTTCTATTTGTGGCAGGAAAAACTGTGTATCGCCGGCTTCAAAGCTAAAACACCATTGCTGCCGGTCTCCCTGCCTGCGAATGTTTACTATTGGACAGTCGGCTATCCGGCAAGACGACCAGGTGCTGGTACTGTTTATCTTTAAGTCCTTTTCATAACCGGCAACTTTGGAGCCTCCGGCCTTTGTCACATTTAACGCACGCCGCCTCGGTATCAGGCCCAGCTGGGATATGCCAAACTTTTCCTTTTCTTGGGCCGGATCCAGCTTCACCTCGATGTACCAGTTTGGAGTTCGCAGATCACGAACCATTGAGCCAATTTCTTTAACCTGGCTGTTGTCCTTGATTCCCTTGATCGTTGGTGTCTTCTTCGTTCTCTTCGAGGCCATGCAAGTAATCCCGTGCTTGGTCGGTAAGCCGTGTTTCACTTAGCCCGGCGATACGGATCAAACGCCAACGTGGTGGGTACTGAAACTCCTGCTTTAATTCCCACCAAGCGTTTCTCAGCCGCCGTACCTGGTATTCGGGAACGCTTTCGGTATAACGTGCCAGCAGTCGCCGGGTTCGCGGCAACCGATCGAGTGTCTTTTCCAGCGTGGAGAGCTTACCCAGTTGTTTCAGCAAATACGTTTGTGAATGCCGGGGGCCGCGTGGGGCCGCACGCAAAAACCTGAGAATTTCCCGCAGTTTGGTTAAATAATGCCGGTCCCGCTGCCGCCAATCAATTCTCGGTTTTCTTTTAAGAGCCTGCGTTCGTGGTTGAACTTGATTGACCTGCTTCAGCCACAATCGATCGTACCGATACAACCGGGCGTAAAGCGCCGGGGCCGCTACACGGGCCTTTTTCGGTGACCGGTCTGCCAGCATTTTAATCCAGTCGTGCTGATCTGGCGTTAAGCCGTGTGTAGCCGCGATGTACGCCTCCCAGGTTGACTCTGATGGCCCTGGTGATAGGGGCATGCGCGACTCTCTGACACTCTCAATAACATCGGTGATCGACCAGCATTCAGGCAAAAGCGCGTGGTGAACAATAATGTGCTGGAGGTAGCTGAAGGATTTCCGGTGTTTCCGGAAAATCCCTCGTAGCCAGCAATAATCCGAATTCCGATCTATCCCCAAACCATATCGGCGCAAAAACCTCGCAGGCCAGTGGTCTGAAACAGTCTCGGCAATGGCAGCATGGTCAATGTGAGCCTGGCCGCGAATAAAACCAGACTGTTGAGCCAATCGGTGGTAGTGAAAAGACCACTGCTCATAACTCGGTGAAATGGCCGGCCGTTGTTTCAATAGCTCCCTAACCTGAGTCAGAATCATCTCTGATTCGTTACAATCAGGTTTTTGAGGAAATAGCGGACAAGTGTCTGGCGAAGCGTCATGGTAGCGGTGCTGATTGACTAAGGGGCGGGGAATGGCCGCATGTATGAGTTCGCCGTGCTTCTCACAACAGTCCACTCCGGCTATCTGCCACTCCCGCTTCCAGAAATACTCTCCATAGGTACGTTGTTGCTCTTTCAGGCACCCGGGACAATATCGAACACGGCCAGGCACCTTCACAAGCGATGCGGCGACGCCCATCGCGAGGTGCACTGCACCTCGGGATTCGCCAGCCATCCATGCCAGGCACCGTTTGCGGCGTTCTTCCGGGATGAATGGGGCGTACAAGGGGAATAGAGTGTGGTAGTAGGCAATCACTTCAACACTATAACCAGTGAGCAACCACCGAGAAATCCTCGATAGTTGATTGGGCAAATCCAGCGTGGCGATGACGTTGCGATTACCATACACCTCATCCAGCAATTCTTTAGGGCTAATAATCCCCTCCCGAATGCCTGCCCTGGCCACTGTGCTATATATCAGCTCTTCAGGGTACGGAACCGGGAAGTTCAGCATGGCAGCTAAGCCTGGTTACCAAAACCGAGCCACTCGTCGCTGTTAAAAACCAGACCCGATTGACGCGCGGCATCCAGCATTTCGTCCTCGTTCGCCGCCTGGGAGTGCATAAAGCGCAAATCGTCTGACTCAAGGGTGTGCCATTCTTTCATTTTAATCGATTTGATTTTTTGCTTTCCCGTCACCGGTAGCGTCTTCTCGGAAGACTGGTACCAGTTAAGAATGATGGGCATCAGGTCTTTCAGCTGTAGGTCAGGGTACTCCTCGAACGCTCGTTGAATTAACGGTTCCAAAAGGTCTGATTCATGGCCCATATCAACCAGCAGGTTGTGCAGCCGAATTGCCTGATCGTTGCCGTTGTACTGAACGGATTTCCGGATCTGGTCTTTGCTTGAATCCAGGAGGGTACTGAGCTCCAAAATCTTCTTATCCACATCAGGGATCGTGAGGTCTGAGTATTGGGCTATCTTGCTCGGGTCTCCGGAACGCAGAGCTTCCATCATCGGGTGTATCGGCTTCAGTTCGTCGTGATAAACCTTTTTCATGATATTGGGCGTGATTCGTTCCGTGCCTGTTACAACCGCCCGTATCTGGGACAACACGAACAACTTGATGACGACATCCATGATGCCCTGAGACAAGTCGAACCAAAGATCCCTTAAATCATCCGGCATAGTGTCACTGGCTTTGGTCAGCCACTGGTACTTCCAGAGCTTTTTTGTGAATGCGCCCCATTCGGTTCGATCTACATTTTCTTCAGCTGTGGGCTGGCGCAGGGGTTCCCATAATATGGAGCCAAACCCCGCCCCGCGCCGAGCAGACCTCAGGTCTGTTTCAAAGACAGGTCGAGCCTTTGGTGTTCCGACCATTACCACCGGCACGGAGATCTCGTTTACCAACGTTACGAAGAAGTTCAGCATTTTCTCCGCTCCGCCTGAGGCGCGAACATTCAAGTGCTGAATTTCATCAATGACCAGTAAGCCAATCGCATAGGTGTTTGCCAGCTGCGACATCAACGCAATCATTGTTTCTACGCCGTGGCGTTTTTCTCCGTAGCGCCGGACATAATCTGTTCCTAGAATGGAATCGATTTCCCGGAAAAAGTTATGGCATAGGCTCTTGAGAGCACCATCGTGGGGGCAGTCGATTTTCAGGAAGACAATCTGTGTGAAATTGTGTTCCGGGTGGTGAATCATCTGGGGATACGTTGCCAGAATACGGTTCAGAGAGCTGGTTTTCCCGGAGCCCGAGCACCCGATAAACGCCAAGCTTTTCGCAGTCGACTCAACATGGTCAAACCGGAATGCCTTCAAGTCTCCACTCTTGATGCGCTCATAGCCGTTCTGTAAGTGGGCCGAGAGGTCGCCAGTAGCAATGTTTCGACCCACGTACCCCTGGCGCAGCATGATCGAGATTTTTGCTTCCAGCTCAATATGGCGTGCCAGCGGCTGAAAGAAGCCGTCCAGTAGCTGGGAGATGATATGAACCCGTCTCTGACCGTCCAGATATATTTCGGACGGTCGGAGCTCCGTGGTCTCACTGAGCCCGGCTATGAGCTGTTTACGGTCTGGAATTGGCGGTAAAGCCTCAATCAGTGGATTTCCATGGTATGACGGTATTCCCGTGTCCTGGTAAACAGCAGTTACCATGCCGGAAGGTAAGGTCATTCGTAGTCTCCAAACAGCTCATCCAGTAAATCCGGATAGGCGCCATCGTCGGGTTTGCCATGTAGGTAGGTTACATCAGATTTCGGTTTCCTATTGTCGGGCTGCCGGGCTTTTGTCTGTTCGGCCCTTTGAGCATCTCGCTCTTGCTTGCGATTATCTCGTATGCCCCTGACCGTTTCGGCTTTGGATTGCTGTTTATTGATGGTGGGACGGGAACGCTCGGCGTTTTTGATGGTGTTGCTGACCAGATTTTCCAGGTCCCGTTTACTGATTGTCTCGGCCACTTTTGCGGCGCTCGTGGCTTTTCGCTGTTCTTCCTGGCTGGTCCATAACTCCCACATGGACTTGCCGCGAAACTGGCGTGAGCGATCGGTCAGAGAACACACCCAGTATTCCGAACTGTCTTTTTCCGGGAACAGATAAATATGATCAGCCACTGCAGGATCGTAGGCTGCCTGAAGGTCTGTGACTCTGCGTTCTCCGTTACGGTGGAGCCATCCGGAGGCTAACAACTCCTTCGACGTGTAGTAAGCGCCAAAACAACTAACCCCCAGATCAGAAAGATAGACTTTTTGACGCGGCAACAAAGCAATCCGCAGGGCTTGTTCCGATACGTTCTTCAACCGACCAGTTCGATTCTTTATGCCCCAATTCCAGATATTGAGCGGGGTTAACGCCATATCGTTTGGCATATCCGGATCACGGTCGTACTTCGACAACACGGCATATTGATTTCGGTGAAGAATCGAGGCGACCATGATTTGGGTGAAATCGTCCAGAGTTAGCGTTGCATCCAGCCTGTAGTCCTTTCCGCCCTGCTTTCTAACTTTTGTGCCTGTTACCACACCGGGCGTAAACGGCTTGAATTCTGCTTGGAGGGTTCGGAAATAACGCTCGACAATGCCTTTTGCATCTCCCCGGTATGGCGGGGTGGTCTCAATGCGCACGCCAAATGCTTTTTCCAGAGATTCAATCTGGTGCCCCAGTAATTCCCCACGGTCCGCGAGAAT
>Ga0114901_1000718_pt1 | contig 20908 bp, 16 predicted proteins | sample MalvireepMed_s16_FD_89686 | JGI IMG/M metagenome (GOLD analysis project Ga0114901, IMG submission 89686) | Marine viral communities from the Global Malaspina Expedition - Malaspina viral metaG DeepMed_s16 | ecosystem: Environmental > Aquatic > Marine > Oceanic | place: Mediterranean Sea... | reverse complement strand
TTTGCTTAAACTCTAAAGTGTAATGTTTGGCTTTACGTCTCATGATTGCTAAGTTAACAACTTGCAATAATATTCATTCAACTCTATGTCCAGTCTAATGTAGTAATTCCAGTTTTTCTTCAATATCTTGAAATGTAACCTGTTCTGAATTGTTAAAAAGTAGATTTTCGTTTTCTTTTGGAATATTAAATCCGTTTCTAGTGCTAAATGCTTTTTGATTTAAAAATTCCGACACTACATAAACATCTAAAAAATATAAATTTCCGTTTTTAGAAATAGGATAATTGAATAGGCTATTGAAATTCTTAATGTTTTTTGGATTACCAACTACTCGTGAATTTGCACAATAATAAACGTAATTGTTCTTTCTGTTTCCTTCTTTTGGTGTTTTAGTAATGTAAATTTTAAAAGGATGATTTTTTACAGTAAATGTTCTTTCTTTTTCTTTTGATACTCTTGCAAAAAGGTCATTTATATATTCTGCTTCTTTGCCTTCTTCATCATAAACGACAATACTTGGTAAGGAATCATTGAGGTAATAAATTAAACAATGTTCCATAATTTTTTCTGAAATCTGAATTAATGATAAGGCAGATTTTTCTTTAATAATTTCATTAAAGCAATTACTTAATTCAACAGTTGTTTTTGATTCTGGTTTGTCAGAAATCTCAAATTTTATTGGTTTGAGTTCGTCATTTGGGTTAAATTCAAATTCTCTATAATGCCAATCTCCATTTTCAAAATAGTTACTTCTTGCTTTTAAATTTTCAAATGCGGCTAAAACTGTAAATCTACCAATGCCTTTACATCCGAATTCTTTATTTATTTTTGAGAAAGGTGTTTCAAATGATTTGTAATTTTTCTCGTTGAATCCAATTCCATTATCAGTAATGACAATGCTATCAATAGTTCTTATATTGTCGAAGTTTGCTTGCTTGGGTGAACTACCTCGAATGATTTTTACTTGAATAATTTTTTCATCATTTGGCTTGTCCGATTGTTGTAAGCTAATAACAGAATTTACTATACATTCCATCATTGGTAATAAAACATCATCAGCTGTTAAATCAACAGTTTCAACAATATTTTCGACAGGTACAATCATTCTTTATAGTTCGTTTTTCAGTATTGTAGGCAACTCGTTATATCAGGATAAATATACCTATTATCCCTTTATAAGTATCGGGATAACAGGAACTATTGTTCCGGTTTATCAATAAATGAAATCAAGTTATTCTTTTCTATATATATCTGTACACAGAAAACTACAAGCTCTTTGCATAAGGTAGGTAATTAAGGATTTATTAAACTGTATAGCTAATTTAGGACGGGTCAACAGGATAGGATCCTCTAGGCAAAGCCCAGGCAAAGGCCATGTTAGAATATGAAGAATTATAAATTATCTAGAGTTTAATTAATTGATTTTAAAAAAGTAATCGTCTGTTAAGAATTTGGAATATTTACTTTCAACAATTTTAAAAAAATCAGAAAGTTTAATTCCGTGATTAAAACACATAGTAGTTAAAGTAGATAGCGGTAAGTTATATCCATCTTCTTGTTGGATTTTTTCAATTACGTGATAGTTAACTCCATACTTTTTACCATACTTTCTGGAGCTTATATCTTCATCTACTAACCATTCATCATTTATATACTTGCAGACATATTTATCTACTGTATAGATCTTCTTTTTTTTTATAGTGCTACCATCCGCCATTAGCACAAATGAAAAAAATGTATATATTTTTATTGAGAGCGTACGCTCTCATATTGAATTTTTATTTATATTTACTTCATAATTATATATTTGCGAAACTTCTGTAAATAACATAATAGAAGCATTCGCTTTGAATCTTGGTTCGAAAACTGGTAATTTTAGACAACAAGAGGATAAGCAAGGATGTTCACGACCCGGGCGTGGCATCTCTCTTATCATTGTCAGGTATACCAGTACCCCGAACAGGTAAGCAGAGGCCCGCCCTTTTTTGTATTTAGGGTTTTGTAATCTTCAACCTACTTTTCAAAGTCGTTTTCTTCTCTTTATAAAGCTTCGCATCCCTTTTTCCCCCTAAACTTCAATACGACCATCATGGTCAACATCCCGCACGGGGTGAGGTGTTTAATTTTTAAAGTGATTTTTGCCTATGGTGTATATACGGCTTTCTTTTTCTTGATCGAGCATATTTCTTTAAAAGGATTTGAGAGTAGAGTAAACCCTTTGGGTTTGAATGCTTAGAGGTTCTATTGGATGTTCTTTACTTTTCTTTGCTCGTCCAAAGAAAAGTAACAAAAGAAAGGACACTTTTTCTTAGGTATTTTTCGCCTCAGGGCGAAAACCACAAGAAGTACCCTAAATTTTCTCCAAGGCTTCGAAAATTTTTAACGGGATCTTCTTGCTATACTGAAGAAAAAGAGGGCTAAAGAACAGTATATATTGATCTTAAAGCTACTATATCGCTAAGAACGAGATTTCTCAAATCAGTCAGTTTGATAACTCCTGAATCACAGAGCTTCCTGCGGCTATTCTGAACCGAGGGAAGACAATGGTTTAACCCTTTGGCTATGAGAGCTAAGAATTTAGATTTTAAAATTTATAAAGTAAAAATGTATTAATAATTTAAAAACAAAGAGCATATGACAAACGTGCGAACGGGAGCACACCATCTTGCTAAAGCACCCGTGGGTTACCGGTCATTCCCTAAGTTTAATCGGTAGTTGGGTTGGGGTTGCATGCTACGCGTGCAGCACGGGCTTATACAGTTCCTGTACAAGCACAGGTGAATTAGCCATAAAAAATGCCTATGAAAAAGTAAGAAACACGCGTTAATACGGGTGTTAAGCAAAAGAGCCTTCCCGGTGAGATTGGAGTCCGGCGGGAAGGCGTGAGCTTAAATAAAACTATTGTTTCATTTTAACACGACGAAGTTATGAAAATTTTGACTACGCGCCTTACGGGGGCCGCGTGGATACTTGTTTGCCTATTTTGGGCAACAGGAAATCTACTTTGGGCCACGCCCCAACAAACAGTATCCGGTACCGTTACCGATACACAAGACAATCCCATCCCGGGTGTAAGCATTCGCCTGTTGAACAGCAACACGGGTACGCAAACCGATCTGGACGGGGCCTTTAGCATTCAAGCACAACCTGGCGATACTTTAAGTATCAGCTATCTTGGGTTTAAAACGCTACGCATACCGATAGGGAATCAAACCACGTTTACTATAGCATTGCAACAAGACGTTACCGCTTTAGGCGAAGTGACCATCAACGCGGGCTATTACAACACCACCCGCCGCAAGCAGACGGGTAGTATCGCCCGGGTCACCGCCGACGAGATCGAGCGCCAACCGGTGACCAATCCTTTAGCCGCTTTACAGGGCAGAATGCCGGGGGTGTTTATTACCCAAAATACAGGAGTTCCCGGAGGGGGTTTTCAAATACAAATACGCGGGCAAAATAGTTTGCGGGATGACGGAAACCAACCCTTATATATCATTGATGGAGTGCCCTACTCCTCTGAAAGCATTGGAGATGCCTCAACAAACGCAGCGATTGCGGGCGGCATTAGTCCTTTAAATACGATAGACCCCGCCAGTATAGCCAGTATTGTGGTGCTTAAAGATGCCGATGCAACGGCTATATACGGGTCACGAGGCGCTAATGGTGTGGTTCTTATTACTACCAAAAAAGGAAGTGCAGGAGACACCCGCTTTCAGGTAGGTTATCGATATGGAGTTGCACAGGTGACCAGCCATCTTGATTTGCTCAATACCCAGCAGTATCTCGAAGTACGCCGAGAGGCTTTTGCCAATGATGGCATTACCGATTATCCTGCCAATGCTTATGATATAAACGGTACTTGGGATGAAAACCGGTATACTGATTGGCAGAAGGTATTTATAGGGGGGAGTGCTGCTTACACCGATGTAGATGCTTCTGTTTCCGGAGGTTCAGAACAAACCCGGTTTAGGCTGGGAGGAAATTACCATCGAGAAACTACCGTATATCCGGGAGATTTTGCATATCAAAAACTAGGCATTCAATCGCATGTGGGCCACACAGGTTTAGATGGTAAGTTCAGCTTAGATCTCAGCAACAGCTTTAGTTATCAACGTAATAGTCTGCCCGGTACCAGTCTGCTCAGCAACATTCTCCGGTTGGCTCCTAATGCTCCGCAGTTATACACTGAAGAGGGGAATTTAAACTGGGAAAATTCCACTTGGACCAATCCGCTAAGTCAATTTGAAAAGACCTATTTATCGGACACCTATAACCTCATCACCAATTTGAAAATATCCTATCAAATCCTGCCTGGTTTACTATTGAGCAGCAGTTTTGGTTATACTGATATCCGATTTAACGATGAACTGGCCCAGCCCCATACGCAATATGATCCTGCACTTGGGTATGACAGTTCCAGGTCTATGATAACCAAAAGCCAGAACTTTCGAAAATCCTGGATTGCAGAACCTCAATTGAATTACACGAAACAAATTAAAGATTTTAAGCTGGATGTACTTGCGGGTACTACTTTACAGAATCAAACCTCACATGCTTCACAATACGCGGGTCTTGGATTTTCTAACAACAATCTCATCAGCAATTTAGGCAGTGCCAATGCTGTTGCCATAGGTAATGACACCCAAACTCAGTATAAGTATAGCGCTTTATATGGGAGGATAAATCTTGCTTTTGAGGATCGTTATTACCTCAACCTTACCGGACGAAGAGACGGTTCAAGCCGCTTTGGCCCGGGCAAACAATTCTCCAACTTTGGAGCTGTGGGTGCCGCTTGGATATTCTCCGCAGAAGAAGCTCTTGCAGAATCAGAAATTCTGAGCTTTGGTAAATTGAGAGGGAGCTATGGAAGTACCGGTAATGATCAAATAGGAAATTATCAATATCTGGACACCTATACCTTAACCGGTAGTACGTATGGAGGCGTTTCGGTAGTTGAGCCCTCCCGTTTGTTCAATCCAGATTTCAGTTGGGAAACAACCCGAAAACTGGAACTGGCACTGGAAACCGGATTCTTTAACGATCGACTTCTTTTTACGGCAGCCTGGTTCCGCAACCGCTCTTCCAATCAGTTGGTAGGTATCCCGCTACCGGGTACTACGGGTTTTTCATCTGTGCAAGCAAACCTAGATGCTACCGTTGAGAACCGGGGTTGGGAATTTAGCTTAACAGGAATCCCCATAAATACCGAAAAACTGCATTGGGAAACCAACTTGAACCTGAGTATTTCCCGTAACGAACTCTTAGCGTTTCCCGATCTGGAAGGCTCTACCTATGCCAACCAATATGTTATTGGCGAGCCCTTAAACATTCGAAAGACCTATCGTTATGAAGGTATTGATACAGAAACCGGTCTGTTTCAGTTTACAGACTTTAACGAAGACGGAAATCTTACTGCTCAGGATGACCGGGAATCTATAAAAGACCTGAATCCGGTATTTTTTGGTGGCATACAAAACAGCCTACGCTATAAAAACTTCAGTCTGGATTTTTTGGTTCAGGTTGTCAAGCAAGACAACTACCGAGGAATGTACCTGACGGGTTATCCGGGTTCGCTAGGCGGTCAGACTCCCAATGTTTTAGATCGCTGGCAACAACCCGGGGATGAAGCCAGCTACCAGAAGTATACCAGCGGTAGAGATATTGATTTTGTACTCAGCTACCTGAGGTACAACCAAAGTGATGCGATGATCACTGACGCCTCTTATATACGGCTTAAAAACATCTCCCTGAGCTATAGCTTACCTCAAGACATTCTGCCGGGTATTACCGGCGAATTTTTTCTTCAAGGGCAAAACCTGCTAACCATTACCTCTTATAAAGGCTTTGACCCGGAATCTATTTACATCAGCAGTCTCCCTCCTCTACAGGTATTTACTACCGGAGTGCGCTTTAATTTCTAAATGTATAAACCGATGAAAACACACTATTTAAAATTTGCACCATTAGGTGCGTCTAGAATACTATCAGTTGTAGCGCTAAGTTTAGTCGTATTTACTGCAAGTTGTGAGTCTTTTCTGAAAGTAGACTTACCGGCGTCTCAGTTAACTGCAACCGCGGTATTTGAAGATGAACAAACAGCTACGGCTGCCTTGCTGGGTGTTTATGCTGATATGCGGGCAGCAGGAATTTTAAGTAACCTATACTACCAGATGAGTCTCTATAGCGACGATCTGGATTATTACGGTTCTGCATCTTCTGCTGAGGAGCAATTTTACACCAACAGCCTGATCCCCTCCCATCCTACAGTGAGCAGCTGGTGGAACGCCTCCTATTCTCAGATTTATGCGGCCAACGCGGTATTGGAAGGTCTGGAAACATCAGACTTTAATGAGGCTTTTACCAACCAACTGGAAGGCGAGGCCTTATTGGTACGGGGTCTGGTGCATTTTTACCTGAGTGCGCTGTATGGGGATGTGCCCTATGTACGTACTGCAGATTACCAGCAAAATACGACGGTGGGCAAAACACCCGCTGCCCAAGTACAGGAAGATGCACTGGTCGATTTAAGTCGGGCTGCATCGCTACTGCCTTGGGAATATGCTACAGCAGACCGTACCCGGCCTAATAAAGGCGCTGCTTTAGGTTTCTTAGCGCGGGTAGCCCTGTATGCAGGGGACTGGCAACAGGCGCTGGATGCTGCTAATCTCCTAATAAACCGCAGCGATCTTTATGTCTGGCAGAACGATTTGAACCAGGTATTTCTAAAAGAAAGTGAGTCTACACTCTGGCAATGGTATCCTGCATTTTCTAATCGGAATACGACTGAGGCAAGTGTTTTAGGTTTTACAACAGCTCCTCCGCCCCGCGTTGCCTTGACACCGGGTTTGGTAAGTAGTTTTGATCCTGTAGATGCCCGACTGAGCAACTGGATCAACCCTGTGTCTAATGCTAGCGATACGTTTTATCAGGCCTATAAATATCAAACCCGTAGTAATACTCCTGTTGCCGTAGAATATTCGATTGTGATGCGTCTGGCGGAAGTCTATCTCATACGCAGTGAAGCCTATGCGCGTCTAGATCAACTGGGGCTTGCAGCTCAAGATTTGAATAAGGTACGTGGGCGTGCGGGATTAATCGATGTAGCGTATACCGAGAAAGAAGGCTTAATAGATCAGATACTAATCGAACGCAGACACGAACTCTTTACAGAGGCTGGACATCGCTTTTTTGACCTAAAAAGAACCCATCAACTGGACGCGGTACTCAGTCCTTTAAAAGTGGGATGGAAAACTACTGATGAGCGGTTGCCACTTCCAGAGTCTGAATTGTTAATCAACCCGAATCTGGCGCCTCAAAACCCAGGCTATCAGTCTGAAAACTAATATCCCGCTATGCGATTAAATAATTTAATACATAATGTGCTAGTGGAGTTATCAGTAGTACTAATGCTTTTTGTTTCAGGTGTTCCCTTATGGTCGCAGCAAGCCAAAACGGCTATTCCACGGGAAGACTACAAGCATTGGTACAGGTTGAGTACCACGAAACTTTCAGAGACCGGGGAATGGGTTGGGTTTACCAAACATTATGATGAGCAGGAAGATACTCTTGTAATACAACATACCCGAAATCAAAAGAGCTATAGCTTTGCTGCTGCATCTCTGAATGGATTTATAAGCCCCAATGAGGTATTGATTCATCGTGACAGTATTTCCGAAAGGTATAATCTCAAAACTGGAAAGACGTACGCGCTTTCCGATAAAGCCCAGCTCGTGGAGGATATGCCTAAGGGTTGGTATGCATATTATTATAAGAATATAAAACAATTGCTCATTAGGGGTGCTGCAAAGATTGATAGCTTGAGTATTGACGGGGTTCTCAATTATGAATATGCTCCCGCTGCCCGAGCTTTTTTGATTACCCGGCAAGTGGACAGCTCCCGGGTGCTGGAATTGATTTCACTAGATGGATTGCAGAAAGCAGTACCGGTTCAAGACCTGAAAGGGTATAAGCTCATTGAAACCAGTTGGCAGGAAAGCGGAGCGCGACTGGCTTATACCCTCATACCTGAAATCGAGGATTCTCCAGTTGTAGCTTTTGGAAAACTGGCTGTCTATGATTTGAAAACTCAAGAACATCGCTGGTTGCCACAGGGATTGGTTATGGAAAAGTTTAAAGGATATCAACTCAAGCTGGAGTGGCAGAATCCTTTAGAATTGGATATTGATGGTAGTAAAGTAGTTTTTAGTTACCGGCGACAGCCTTTACTGCAATCAGATGAAATTCCGGAGATCTGGCACAGTACAGATCCTTATTTAGGGCCGGTCATGCGGTACCGTATGGAAGGCGCTAACTTACACCGGGTAGCCTTGTGGGATTTAGTAACCCATGAAATTACAGCAGTTACGGATGAACGCTTTACAGAAGTGGTTTGTGATCCCCAATTAAACTATGCTGTAGTTTACGACCCTTCCTCCTACCGCCCCAGTGCGTTACACAAACCACCTGTTGATTTGTATTTAAAAAACCTTAAGACTGGAAAGATCCAGTTGCTTGAGACTGCTTATACCGGACATAAACTGGATATTGTATTTAGTCCTCAGGGAAGATATCTGGCATACCCCAGAAAGGGACACGTGATTCTCTATGATCTTTTTGAACAAAAGGACGAACTACCGGTGCCCTGGATTGCCACTGGGCAAGCTGATCTAGAAACCAGTAATTTGGTCGCCTGGTATCAGGATGAAGCAGCTGTGCTTTTACAGGGCAAGTACGATCTTTGGGAACTTAAACTGAAATCCAAAAAACTCACTGCACTAACTCAGGGAAGAACCTCCGGTATTGTTCATAAACTGATTAAACCCAGTCGGGACTGGATGCCGAAGCGAAAAGATGCGCTCTTTGTAGAAATGAGTCAGGAATATCCTGAGGGTTATGCGGTTATTGAACCGGGTAAAGAGCAGAAGCTGATCACTTTTGGAACAGATTATTTGAAATGGCCTAAGGTATCAGCAGATTCTAAAACCCTGATATATTCGTCTGAGGCCTATGACCGACCTCCGGCGCTGGAGGTATTTCATTTAGGAGATGCTAAGTCGCAGCGTATCTTTCAAAGCAATTCGCAGTATCAGGAGTATGAGCTTCCCCGGCAGGAATGCATTCACTATACAAATACTAAAGGTGACAGTCTTAAAGGGATTTTACGCTATCCAGTAGGATATGACCCTGATAAGCGCTATCCTATGGTGGTTTACGTCTATGAAAAGCAGAGCCATACCTTTAATCACTATACCAACCCGGGCTTGTATCCCCACGGTGGATTTAACTCAACAAATCTGGTCAACCGTGGCTATTTTGTGTTACATCCTGATATAACCTACCAGTCCGGGGAACCCGCTTTCTCCGCAACGGATTGTATTCTCGCAGGTACTCAAAAAGCCTTACAACAGGTAGATGCTATCGACCCCAAACGTTTAGGACTTATCGGACACTCTTTCGGTGGGTTTGAAACCGGGTTTACCATTACGCAAACCGATCTGTTCGCCACGGCGGTTGCCGGTTCGGGAATCTATGATAACGCTTCCTTTTACCTTTATATTCAGGATGAAGGGGATCCCGCTTATTTTCAATATGAAGAAAACCAGTTGCGAATACCTCAAAATCTATTTCTCGATTATCAGGGTTATCTGGATAACTCAGCCCTTTATCACACCTCAACTATGAATACACCCTTACTCTTATGGTCCGGTAAAGATGATCATCATGTAGATTTCAACCAGACTCTGGATTTTTACATGGGGCTTAAGAGGTTGCAAAAGCCGGTGACTATGTTGTTATATGCTGGAATGCATCATTCTGCATATAAACATTTTCAACAAATAGATCTTTGTCTAAAAGTGGAGCACTGGCTTGATCATTACCTGAAAGGTGTTCCTGCAGAATCTTGGGTAAAATAATTACATCATTTCAAAGCAAAAGGGTGAACCTGATGGTTCACCCTTTCTTCATCTGCCTAATCAAAGTTTATGGCAATGGGCGGTACAACACCTCAGTACAATTTCCAAACTGATCCAGACCCAAAATCTGAGCTTTAGCGGGATCATAGTCTACAGTACAGAGTATGGTTGTATTAACTTCTGTACACATCTCCCGAGGTTCACAATTGATTTCATTGCCATTCTCAACGCGTTCATAGCCTTGTACTTCAGTTGCGCTTTTAGCACGTTCAGCCATTGCCTGTGTGGCAAAGGCACCGGTTAAGGCCACTGCTACAGCTAAGGCTCCTAAGCGGTTTTTTACTAGATTTTTCATAATATTAAAATATTAAATGACGATCTACTCTATATTTTAGCAGGTTTTCGATCTTACCCCTGCAACCATGATTATCGTTAGTGGGTGACATTTAGTAAGAGATTGAGATCGTAAACGACCAGGTGGTTTCCAGCAAAGCCGTAAAAGCGCTTATCGCTTACAAAAAAGTGGGTGAGTCGCTGGTCTTCTTCAGGGTAGACATAAAAGCTGCTGCGGTAACTGCCGTCTTCAAGACTATAGACATCAATAGTCTCGGTCCGCTCCCAGGTTTTGGCAGGTTCATAGCGTCCTTTTACTTTAGAGTGTACATATAAGAGAGCTTTATGACTATAGGTACCTGCATTGACCAATACGGAGCCCGTAAGTTTATGCTGCCTGGGTTTAGAGATCGAGTCGATACGTAATTGCGCGCGCGCTATGGTATCGAGGGTATGACCGGTATACATCAGTTTTAATTCGGGATCCAGTAACCGGAAACTGTTGCGGTAGTTATAGGTATACACCCATTGTTTAGTATGGTAATCATGACTCAAATGGCCATCTACATCAAAATAGCCGTCTACCTGTTTTTGTAAAATTCCGGTTAAGGAGCGGGAGCTTAGAGAATCTCCTAATTTGATTTGTACCAATTCCAGCTGGCCGGTATGCGGATCAAAAGCCCTTGCTATTAAGTGAATAGTATCTCTTAACGCATAGTTGCTAAAAGCACGGGGTCCGTCCCAGCGTTTGTTGGTGTTCCATTTCCCAAGGTTTCCTCGTAGTACCCGGGAAATTTGACCATCAATCAGGTAGAAATATGGGGAACTTACGCGTAGCTGCACTGCCGTAGAAGGTAAATCAGCTTCGGAGACCTCTAGATTCTGCACGAACAAGCTGTCCTTCTGCAAGTCTAGCACGCCCATTTTAAGTGGTGTATTGTAATTGCCTAAATACACCACATTACCATCCAACCCGGCCAGATAATACGAGGAGCTTTGTAAATCGACTCTTTTGATTTTTTGAACTCCGTGGGAATATCTTCTGATAAACGGATTCTCATTATGAATCAACTGTTCAGAATTCCAGTACAGCAAGACTACCGCTAGAGTGGAAAAGAATACGATACCTCCAGATATCAGACCTGTACGGATCGTTAATTTATCTGATTGCCGATGAGTCTCAAAGATCAAAGCACTGGCAGCCAACAGCACACAAACCCCATTAAAAATCAGATGTTCCGTCCATCCCAGAGATTCCAGAATCCCACCACAAGAGCACGGCACAAAATCGGCGTAGTTGAGAATGATGATGATATAGGTCGTAAAAGCTGTCATCAGACTCAGGCTACCCAACAAACCGGCTTTACGGGTTTTTGGAAACATCAAGAGTCCGCTTAGTACATATTCACTCAACGGAACCAACCAAACCAATACTCCGGCATACGCACTCAATAAAGGGGATTGCCCTAGCTGGACGCTAAAGGCTTCGAAATCCAAGAGCTTTGCGGTGGCGGCATAAACCCATAAGAGTATAAAAAAGAAACCTATACCCTGAACTGTATGATGTACTACGCGATTCTTACTATTCTGCATCTTTAAACTTTATACCCTAAAGTTCTAAAGGATTTCTACATATGCTGTTGTCTTAGCAGCAGGTTAATTTGTTTAAAGTGGCGGACTATAAAAAAGATTTGCGGTAATAACTAGGCGCCATATTGTACTTTTCTTTAAACATCCTTGAGAAATGCGCCAGATCTTTATAGCCACATTGCTGGGCGATCTCATAGATGGGTTGTTCGGTGGTTTTTAATAACATGGAGGCGTGCTCCAGGCGTTTTTCATTATGAAATCTATGGATGGTAGTCCCGTAGGCTTTTTTAAACTCAGTTTTGAGCTTGGTCTGGTTGGTTTTATGCAGCAAACCTATTTGTTTCAGGGGCGGCAGGGGACGGTTTAGATTCTGCAACACATACAATTTGACCGTGCGGGTCAATATGCGGTTGGATGAACTCTTGGAGCGCAGTCTGCGATTCGCAGTAGATTCAACTGCCGGATCTTTCTTGATCTGCTCTTGATTTGCTTGGTGTTTAAGGGTGAGTAGATACCCTGCCTTATTGTTATTTTTTTGCATTAAACGCAGACAGCAGGAAACCCGAATAATGCGCTTATCGGGAACATTGAAGTCCAAATAAAAAGAAGAACGCGGCCTGTGGGGATGTTCTTGGAGTACTTGCAGCTCATCCTCAAGAATACTGAAAGTTTCTGTAGACAACAAGTGTTTTAGATTTTTGGGAAGCTTAGAACTATCATATCCTAAAAAAGACTCGAATTGTGTAGAACAAAATTTGATCTTATACCTAGGATCAAAAAGCAAGATTTGCAGATTGGCCGGGGTTGGGGTTTGCGGGATGAGTTCGTAACTGAAGGAAGCGATCTCTTCTGACATCATATTGAGTAGTTCGGCTAAGGTATCCAGATGGTCTCTCCTACCCGATAGTTTATTGCGGTAAGCAAAATTACCCGATGCAATCTCATAGATCTGCTGAAATAATTGTTCAAAGCGTTCTGTATCTCCCCGTTCCATAAGCTTTAGCATTATTTATTGGCCTCCAAAAACTCAAGCGCTTGCTCCCGATCGGTAAAAATTTGAGTGGGATAGTTTCCTTTAGCCATATGCACATACATTTTAGAGATGGCAAAAGCGTGCGGATCGGCGACCAAAAGCGCCAGGGCTTTGGTCATCCAAGCCCCTTCGTGCGCGAGGTAATCCCGAGCCTCTTTCACCGAATACTGCACCCCGCGCAAGTCGCAAAAAATAGGATACTTCACCTGATTTTGAACCACAAAGCGTTCCTGCACGATTTTTTTAGCCTTGGGTAAGTCGAGTATGGGTATAGGCTTATAGATGAAGTAAAAAATCCCATCTGCGATCCACATTTTAGCATACGTTCCATCCACGACCATCCCGTATAAGTTTTGGAATACTTGAAATTAGGGAAATACAAGTACTATCAATTTGATTGAAAAGTCAATAAATTTTAATAAAAACGCGTAAATCAAACCATTATCCATCCCGTTTACTTGTACTAAAAGGTGAAATATTTGTCTCAAAAGACTAACCTTAAGTACCTCCCCTACTACCTGAGCATATATTGGCTAGTTTCAAGTATGAATTAAAATCTTAGGGAATGGCGAAAATTAAACACAACAATTTTTTGGATACGGTAGACCAAGTGATTACCGAGGCCAAGGCTGAAGGCATCTTGCATTTGAGAGCAGAAGATGCGTATCTTACAGGCAGGCAGATTACCGTGAATGGTATAGCCTGTTATCATTTTGGAAATACCGGATATTTAGGTTTAGAACAGGATGAACGTTTAAAAATTGGAGCTATGGAAGCCATCTCGCGCTATGGCACCCAATTTCCGCTATCAAAGACCTACCTCGCTCACCCGTTGTATGAAGAGCTAGAAGAAAAACTAGAACTACTTTTTGAAAACCCAGTGATCATCACTAAAAACAGTACCTTGGGACATTTGGCAGTGATCCCTACCGTGGTACGTGATGAAGATGCCGTATTGCTGGATCATCAGGTACATTGGAGTGTACAAAATGCAGCACAACTTCTAAAAGTAAGAGGGGTTCCGGTACAGCTGATACGGCACAATAATCTGGAAATGCTGGAAAGCCAAATCCAAAAACTAAGTTCTAAGGCAGCTAAAATTTGGTATATGGCCGATGGCGTGTATTCTATGTATGGGGACTATGCACCTGTTAAGGAATTGATCGAACTCTCCAAGAAATACCCACAACTCCATCTGTATTTTGACGATGTACATGGGATGAGTTGGCGTGGCAAAAACGGCATGGGCTACGTCATGAGTCAATTAGAACGTCTACCTGAAAATGTACTGGTTTTTGGCACCCTGAGTAAAACCTTTGGGGCATCGGGCTCCGTTCTGGTCTGTTCCAATAAAAAGTTTTACGATCAGATTAAAAACTTTGGTGGTCCCCTAACCTTCTCTGCCCAATTAGAACCCAGTGCTGTAGGTGCCGCTATAGCCTCAGCCAACATTCATTTATCAGATGAGATCTACTCCCTGCAAAAAGCACTCAACTATCGCATCAACTATTTCAATCAACGATTGGCAAACACCCGTTTACCACTGATTGCTCGCAACAGTTCTCCCGTCTTTTATATCGGTACGGGCTTGCCGGCCACGGGTTATTTGCTCGTAAACTGGTTGATGCAGCAAGGCATCTATGTCAACTTAGGTTTATTTCCTGCGGTTCCTTCCAAAAATACCGGGCTTCGCATCACCATATCGAATCATAATACCTTAGGTGATATTGACTACTTGATCCAAGAATTGATCGCGCATCACGAAAAAGCGCGTATCATAAGTAATAATTCCCTTGAACGTATAGGGAAAGCCTTTCGGATGGATTTTAAAGATGCTAAACCTTTTGCGATCAACAATCAGGATTTTCAGCTACAAGAATATAAATCAATAATCGGAACTGATTCTTCACTTTGGGATTCTACCATAGGAAAGAACAATATGCTGTCACAAAATGGTCTCATTCTTTTAGAAAAGACCTTTAAGCATGCTAAAGAACAGGAGCACCAATGGCGCTTTAGGTATGTACAAATCGTGGATGATGCCAACTGCCCGATCCTGATGACCTTTTTAACCGAGAGCCTTTGGAAAAATGATATGCTTGCTCCGGCATCGGTATCCCAAAAACTAGAACAGCAACGCAAATCAGACCCCTATTTACAAACCGCTCGGGTGCTGTCTCTAGGCTGCTTATTTACCGAAGGCAATCACCTCTACGTGAATGAAGAGCATCCACAGGTTGAAAAAGCGCTAAAACAATTGCTGGAGTATATTGAAAACCTGGGGCATACCTGGAAGGTCGATATGACCGTTCTTCGGGATTTTGATATGAATTATAAATGGTCTAAACTATTTCAAGATCAGGGATACTTCCCAATGGACATGCCTGAATCCTGCGTGCTACAAAACTTGAATCATAAAATGGAAAAGGATTATACACAATACCTTTCCAAACGATCCCAAAAGCATTTTAAAAAGGATATTGAACCCTATATGCATTTGGTTAAAGCGAACATTGTGAAGCGCGTCAGTAGCAAAAACATGAAGATGTACTACGACCTCTATCTACAAGTAAAGGCCAAAAATTATGGTCTGAATACCTTTACCTACCCCTTTGACGTGTTTGAAGCGATGTGCGCCCATCCCAATTGGGAGTGCATCCTGCTCAAGGCGGTTGAAGATCAGCGCGTGTTGGGCGTTATGTTTTGCTATAAAAATTATTCTGGTACCTACGTTCCCAGTCTAATCGGTATGGATTACCGGTATCTCGAGGAGTTTCAAACCTATAGACAGCTTTTGTATCAAACTATTTTAAGAGCCCGGAAACTGCATATGAATCAGATCGATTTTGGTATGAGTGCTAATTTTGAAAAGCGCAAACTAGGAGCTACAGTTATACCCAAGCAAGCCTTTGTGCAAACCGATGACAATTACCTTCTGGAGCAATTAGAAATGATGCGCACAAACGCTTAGGCCATGTACTGTTTCAATCCTTATTAAGATCCCTACACCTAATCTATACCTTCGTTGAACGTACGTCTTCCGCATTACCTGTTAACCAGTTTAGTTCATAACCCCATGTTCACTACTGTAATACATAATTTTCATCAGGACCTTAGCACTAAGGTCTTGTGTCAACTAGAGCCGCTTCACAAAGCAGACTCGGGGATTGAACTGGCCAATGCTACCTTATCCAAACTTAAGGAATTAGTAGAACAGGAAGATTTTGAAACGCCTGCAGAGGAGATTGACTTTTTTAAAAATATCAAACCGGGACCGATGAGCTACCTCATCTATTTTTCAGAAATGCGCTCTTGTGAATCCCATAAGCCCAAAGCAGGGGTGGGTTTTCAGACGCAGTATTTCAAAAAAGAACTGCGCAAGATCAACAAATTCTTTTACCGTAATACTGACTTTGTGCAGTATATGGAACAGGGACATACCTATCTCGACCATCAATTGTTTACCAGGAACCACCGCAAAAACTTTCCCTTTACCCCTACCATCAATTACTATCAATATCCTGATTTTTCAAGTTCGCATGATATGCTCTGGGCTAAAATCCAGGCGATGTATCGGTTGATCCATTACATCCGTGAAGCCTTAGAGGCATTAAAGCCAGGTAGTATGGATCTACTGCAGGCTCAAAAACATCCTATACTGCTGTGGTCAGGATCTAAAACAGCACTGATCGAACTTATCTATGCGCTTTATGCCATGGGCGATCTCAATCACGGTACTGCAGACATCAGTACGATTACTCACGCTTTTGAGGACTTTTTCAATATCAAACTCGATAATAACTACAAAACCTACTCCGAGATCAAAGCCCGTAAAGGTCAGCGTACAAAGTATTTGGAGGCACTTACTGTGGCACTGGAAGCCAAAATGAAAAAGGACGATCAATAAGTCTATTTACTTTCCCACCTCTTCGTAACTACGAAATATCAAAAATATGCTTTTGCAAGTGTGTAGCTTCAGTTGTTGTACTACTACCGCATATCAAAATGCTTTAAAATCCAACAAATTGCTGCTGTTTTTCTAAATGTTAAACTTTCTCGTAGTACCGAAGGTCCTTGTGAATAATTCCCATCAAACCTATTCAAATTCGTAGAACGAAAGTCAAACCCAGATAGGGGCTGTCAACAAAAACAGATAAACCCGATGGCCCCTTTCTATTAAAAACTACACTATGTCAGCAACACTTATTACCACCGAAGACCTGTATTATTTTAAGATGGAACTCTTAGAAGAATTCAAAAAACTACTACAGCACCAACAACAAGGCAGCATAAAGAAGTACTTAAAATCTTCAGAAGTGATGGAGCTTTTACAAATAAGTCCCGGGACCTTACAAAACCTTAGAGCCAACGGGGTATTGCCCTTTCACAAAGTGGGCGGTATTATCTTCTATGATGCGGAAGATATCCAAAAAGTAATGGACTCCAGCAAAGTACAATAACGGCGCGTATGAATTATATCAAACATTTGAATACGCTGTTCCAGAAAGTGTATAGCGATGATCGATTGAACACTTCGCATATCAGTTTGTATATGGCTGCCTTTCAATTTTGGAATGTCAGCAGATTCTCCTCTCAATTTTATGTCAACCGGGAAGAATTATGCAGGATGTCTAAGATAGGTTCCAACAGAACCTACCAGAAATGCATGAACGACTTGCACAAATGGAAATATCTTAGCTATAAACCCTCGCATAATCCATTTAAAGGGAGCCAAATCAAGATGTTCATTTTTGCACCAACTGCTACACCAAGTAATGCACAAACCACTGCACCAACCGGTAGTACACTAGTGCACCAAGCAGTGAATCGTTATATAAAACATGATAAAACAATATCAAACAAACCTAAACATGCCATGGCGGTTTTTGAATTCTTTAAAGCTAAAAAGTTTCCTGAGGAGGAAGCTGCCGCATTTTTACTGCATTACGATCAGGCCGATTGGCTGACCTCCAACGGGGAAGCCATTCAAGATTGGCAAGCTATTGCAGAACACTGGATGCAGTTGAGTATTGCTGCGGGTGAAAAAAGAAAAACACGCAAAGCGCAAAAGTTCAAAGATCCGTTACAAGTTGAAAATCAGAAAAACTATGGAGAACCCCTGTAAACTTATCGAAGGTGATACGGTCTACGAGATCGGTACGATGCAGGGACGTAAGGCCGTGTACGATTTCGAAAAGATGCTTGCTTATCTGGAAGTCAAAGGCAAAATGTTGCTGGGAAGTCATTTTAAAATCTATGAGGAAGACCGCCCGTTGCTGTTCAAGCTGTGCAATTATTTTATCGCTGATCCCAAAAACTGCCAGGAAATGCACATTGATCCCAAAAAAGGATTGCTGTTAACCGGTCCGGTAGGCTGTGGTAAAACCAGTTTAATGAAACTGCTACGAAACCTCGTACCGCATCAGCGAAAGTATGAGATCCTTCCCTGTCGCAACATCACCTTCAGTTTTAATCATCTGGGATATAAAGTCATCCAAGAACACGGGAATACCCATTATTACTGCTTTGATGACTTGGGCACAGAAGCCATAGGCAGGCATTACGGCAAAGACTGTAATGTGATGGGAGAAATCATTTGCAGTCGCTATGAGCTGTTTTTAAAGTCCAGAATCAAAACGCACATTACCACCAACCTCAATGCCAGCGAACTCGAAGAGCGCTATGGCTTGCGCGTGCGAAGTAGAATGCGCGAGTTGTTCAATCTGGTGGGGTTTGATAAAGGAACGGGAGATAAGAGAAAATGATACTCGATACCACCGAGTATTCCATATCAGTGATTCAGGGAATAAGCTGAACATAAAATTTCTAGTGTCAACATATATTCATACCATTCTTAAAATATTTTATAGGAGTAATGCTTTTCGTATTGTAATACCGTTTAGACTAATTCGCCTTTTTAAAATTGTTTTCCAATTGTTCCTTTAAGCGGTACAAATCCTTTAAATTATCATTTTTCTTTGCCAAAAACAATTGTTTTGCAGATTGTGTAAAGTAATGATGTTCAATTAAAAATTCTATATTTAAATGAACCCAGTCCAGATCATCACAGGATAATAATCCTAAAAGTTTCCACTCTTCTCTTAGCTTTTCATTCTTTGATTTAAATGAGGCTAAACCCAAGTGTGCCAAATCTGCATCGCGAAGAATCTGCTGCACCTTATTATCAGGTTTTTCTAATAATGAGGTCGCTTTAATTGTTTGACTAACTTCTTCAATAATATCATAACGTACATCAAGGGCTTGTAAAAAATTTCTTGCACAATGAGCACTTCTATCTTCGTGACCCGAAGGCCCCTTTATTTGACCAACATCGTGAAAATATGCGGCAATACTAACCACCAACATATCGTCGTAGTTAAGGTTCTCAAGACTCCCTAACTCCCTTACACTTTGGTATACTTCCTGTGTGTGTTGCCAATTGTGAAACGGTAAATCATTGCAAATATTTTGTTTTATGAGTGATTCACAATAATTTTTTGAAGCAGTTAATATCTCTGTAGCTCTCATAAATACTTAAAATTCATAGGTAAACCCCAGCATATGATTTCCATCAAAACTCGTATAGCTCAGTTCCATATGCTTTTGCTGATATTCTGTTGTGGATAGTAAATTACTTCCTAATCCTATGGCTGTTCCCGCAAGAACATCTACTATGTCGTGTTTTTTAGAGTCTATTCTACTTGCTGCAGTAAATCCTGCTAGAGCATAAGCAGGAATACTGTATTTAAATCCATAACGCCTATGTATATATCCTGCACTATGGAAAACAGTAGAGGTATGTCCCGATGGAAACGCATTGTCATTACTTAAGTCAGGTCTAGTTTTATTAATACTTAATTTTAGTCCATAGGTTAATGCCTCTGTCATTACAAAACCTTTGGTAAACTGCCATACTCCTTGATTATCTCCTTTTATCAAGCTGGTTCCTGCAGTTGCGACGGGTAAAACAAAAAGTATAACATCTCCAATCTTTTGCGTGGTTCCTACCTGTGGTAACGTCTCGCTAGTGTCTTGTGCAATCAGCTTAAATGTTTGGATACCTAGAAATAAAATCAAGAAAGAACTTCTAATTATATTATGATGAAAAGGTATTTTCATAAACAAGTATTAAAATCAAAGATTGAATTAGCTGTGGTATAAAATGATCCACTTTGCAGTGGTTTTCTTCGAGTTGAAAGACTTCTTTAGGAAGGATAAATCTTCACTAAGTCCTCTTTTTTTTCGAATCAATAAAAATGTATTTTGCTGGTTGGCCAGTATTTTAAGATCATCTAAGTTATCTTGATTATGCACATCTAATAGAGTTTTTTTCCATTCTAATCCATTTTGAAACTGTATCTCCCGGTCTGTTGTATTATGCGAATCTTTGAGGGTCACTTGATAGGTTCCACTGTAAAACGGAATTGAAGAAAGTAGATAATCATAAACAATTATTTGAGGTTTTTTTCCTAATGATTTAGCTTCGATAAAACTCACTTCATCACGCATTGCATTAATCAAATCATTATTGTGATTTAATGCTCCATTTGCTGTAGTAAGAAGTACTAGACTAAAGCAGGTAGCAAGTACTGGAGTTCTTAATGACGTTTTATTTTTTAAAAGGTAAAAAATAGCAAAGACAATACAGGTTGCGCAGAAATTAAGGAATACGTCTATTTGCGTGATATTTAGAAAATCATATTCGAGATACCAACAAAAAAAGATCCCTATCATTAATGTTAATAGTTGAAAAAAATAGGTGAACTCAATCACCTTACGCGTCTTTAATGAAGCTGTACTTAGCGTAAAAGCAATAAGGATCGCTAGCATCCAAAAAGCTGGCAAAATGTACATAATCAATTTTGTGGTAAATGCCGAAAAAATAGCTAAAAGGAGAAGTACAGAAATCCACAAAACCTGTAGTTCTTTAGGATGTTTGAAGGGTCTTTTTAATTTCCGCCTCAAACTAGGTAGAAGTCCTACCAACCAAGGAAGTAACAATCCAAAAACAATGGGTAAATAATACCAAAAAGGT